>Ga0256407_10002043_pt1 | contig 39854 bp, 48 predicted proteins | sample RumenRJG_04DNA_FD_193489 | JGI IMG/M metagenome (GOLD analysis project Ga0256407, IMG submission 193489) | Bovine rumen microbial communities from Lethbridge, Alberta, Canada - RJG_04 | ecosystem: Host-associated > Mammals > Digestive system > Stomach > Rumen | place: Canada: Alberta... | reverse complement strand
CCACAAACGAACCAATTTCCGTTTTATATTCAACCACTTTCTGACGGGCTTTCGCCTCTGCCAGTGTCTTGTAGGTTTCCCACTTCTGTTTCCGCTGACCGTCCTGATTAATATAATTGTAGACTACACAATAACGGCCTTTTCGATTCACAATAGACGCCATTCCGGTACCCCCCTTTATTCCGGTTTTTTAGAGGCCAGATATTCACAAAACGCTTTTCTCGGGATCCGGCAGATGCCTCCGCTTGTTTTGAAGCAGGGAATCTTTCCCTGCTGTATCCAGCGAGTGATAGTCTTCCTGTTCGTTTCTGCCATATAAGCAGCCTGATCAATGGAAACGAATGCTCCGGAAGTATTCATGACAACAGAATGCACAGGCTGTGGTTTCTTCTTCGCCCCCTCTCTGCCTGCGGAAGCGAGACAATCCCTGTAGTGAAGTTCCCTGGTTCCCGGATTAAACGGACGATCCTCCGGTTTCAGGTGTTCCGTTTGCCCTGCGTACCATCTTTCAAAGCTTTCCTTCGTTATCCTTTTTCTGTCGGCGATGTAGATTGTCTCCAGCGTTGCCCGCCCGTGTTCTGATCTCAGAATGTTGTAAATCGTCTTTCTTGGTACATCCAGAAGCCTTGCCATCTCCGGCATACTCATGGAAGATGCTTCCGCTTCCGCATCTCTCTGCCGGTCCTCTGCGTTTCTATAATGCTTCTGTCCGGCATACCATTTTTCAAACTTCTCTTTTGGGAACCGCTGCCAGGAATTCACAAGAACCGGCTTGATTCCTGCATTTTTCATGATTTCATAAACATAAGATTCATTCATTTGAAGAATCTCTGCTATCTCCCTGGCGGAGTAGGATTCTTCCCTGAGACGTTCTCCCGGTGGTTCTCCGGTTATCTTGTGATACCTTGCCTGACCGGCATACCAGCGCTCAAAGCTGTCGGCCAAAACATATATCTTCCCTTTTTCTGTAATGGTCTCGAAATAACCTTTGTGGATCAGCCAGTAGGATTCGACCTTTTTAAGGCCAAGCAGCCTGCCCATATTCCTCACAGACATCCTTTTCTGAAACTGTTCTTTCATTGCGTTTCCTCCTCTGCATAAAACAATTGCCAGGTCTTTCGACCCGGCAACAGAGTAATAGATCCGCTATGTAATTGTTAGGATGACGATCACGTCATTATATCAAAATGACATCCTTGACATTCTTATAAAAACATGTTTCTAAATGCCTTCAAGCATTCGGGTGGCTTCCACAAGATAGCTATAGGCCTCAAGATCTGTCTTCCGGATATAGTTAAGGCGTTTATACTGATCACCTGTGAGGCGTTCTTTCGCATATCCTGCTGTATCAGAAATCTTCGGATACGCCGTCTGTGTCAGAGCACTGGCGGCAAGACACATCACCGAACATGCTTTTCCGGCAGCAATCTCCGGCGTAAATTTCTTCCCGAGAATATGATCCGTCAGGGACCGGATACCCTTTAGGTATTCCACATAATCCTCTTTATCATATTCACCTCGGCTGATAATACTGATGCAGGCCCGAATAGTATCTTTCAGGACATCCTCTTTTTCCAATTCCAGGCCACGAAAAGCCAGCTCTTCCACAACGGATCTTTCGTAGGTCACAAAGAACTGCTTCTGATCCTGCATCCGCTCTGCCAATGTAGCAACGTCGAACAGCTGCTTGGCAATCTCCAGTTCTTTTTTCATTCCCAGTGGCACACCCGTTGTATGCGGAGCAAAAGCGGTCAGCTTATCGCCCAGAATACACTCTATTGTCGGCATTGTCACCACAAGGTCTTCCGAATCTGTTACAAGCAGATCATTCCGAATGGGCTTTATCACAACCTGATCATACGGTAATTCCATAAAAACAATATCCAGCAATATGTAAAAATCTGTCTGCCGGACCGGGGAATAGTAGATAAACTTGAAGTGACGCTTCTCAATATTGTTCCGCCCTTTGCGGATATCCTCTTCCTTACGTCGGAACGGAAAGATGTTTCCGGCCCGCTCGATATAGCTGTCCACATCTGTTCCTGGATCAACAATGATATCGATGTCCGTGGAAAGCCGGACTGGATGATCCAACAAGAGCATCAGACTCGTACCGCCTTTAAAGGTGAACTTCATCCCCACCTTAACGAGAGCCTCCAGAAGGCCAAACGCGTAAAGCACTCTTTCAAGCAGGCCTGGGTCTGTCTTGTATCTCACCTGCAGTTCGCGAATATAGTCAAGGTCATAGTTTTTCTTATCTATCATGCCCATTTCTCCGATCTTAACTCTATATTTGTCTCATCCTCAATAAACTTCCGGATGTCTGGTTCAAGATGGCGTCTTCCGGCATAACGAAAAAAAGCCGACTCATTGATCGTGTATTTACCAAAAGCATCTTCATATATCTGCCGGTACTCTGCCCTCTCGATCAACTGTCCTGTGAGTTTCCGGCTGAAAATATCCACCAGAAGTTTTTCAAGCGAGGCCTGCTTTGTCCCTGCCAGCGGGGCAGGAGCTCCGGACACCAGTTTCTGAACGATAATCATATCGTCCGCACGATATCGGTAATACTCCTCCACGCCAGGGTTCAGCAGTACCCTGGGATACTTTTCAAGCAACATGTCAAAAATCGTTGTCTCCAGGCCGTTTTCCACTTCGATAAAGCAGGCGTTATGCGCCAGCTGGTGATTCACAAATTCATTCCACTGATAAAGCTCCCAGGTCTGAAATGTAATCAGCGGATACTCTTTATCAATCATTCTGATTATTTCCACCATCAGGGGGGATGCATTAAAATGATAAGGCACTTGTACGGATACTTTTGAATAGTGTCCGCGTCCGACTTTCATGATCCGTCCTTCATCCTGAAGGTTCTGCAGAATACGATATGCTTTCCGATCCGAATAAACTGCCTGAGATTCTTTCACCATACCGACAAAATCTTTTGTAGTGAAAGACGGGGTTTCTTTCAGGAATCTCGTGATCCGACTTTCTTCCGACATCCGGGCCACCTCCTTTAGCCTATTGCAGTATTGTCATTTCTCTCGATAATTGACGTAACTGCAATATTACTATACAGCATGGCCCAGACGGTTTCAAGCGCAGTTTTGTCATTTTTTAGATTTTTTGACAAAACTGTCGCTCAATCGTAAATAACAAAAGGGACAGGATGACCTACTTAATCGGTCAAACCTGCCCTATGTAACATATTTTCAGATGAATGCTGCTATTCTGTACCTGTATAATTCAGTACTCTTTAACTCGGTGCGGCGTATTCAGGAAAGTTTCCATCGGAGACGCCCTTAGGTACGGTGTTCAAATCGCCTCATCAACAGATAAAATCAAACAAGCCATCGTAGAACTATGCCCTTTCAGACAACTGCAAACACACACCTCCGGATTGGTCAAGGGCACAAAAAATGGCTTAAACCCTGGCTTTCTGCTAATAGAAGCAGAAGGTTTTGTGTGTCATCCAGGTCCGATAATGGCAGTTGAGGTCCGCTGAGGTCCGCCAAAACGTTTTAACGCTTAGGAGCGGTCGGTCTATCCTGGCGTTTAAAGTCAGTTAAGAGCCGTTGTGCCGCTCTGTTGCTCGGTTTATTCGAAGTTCGAATTCCGTTGTGTACACCTGAGATCCGCTTTTTTCATTAGAAATCCGCTCTGGATTTTAGCCAGATATTAGATTTTGCTAAAAAAGGCGTCGGTCGTTATTGGCGACCTCAGGAAACCACTTCCACCCGGAAAGACGCAACTTTTACGTAGATCCTAATTGGTATGTACGGCCAATATAGCACACAGAATTGTCTTTGAGAAGAAAAAACGACCTGGTTATTCACCAAATCGTTTTCTTTATACATCTTTACTTTTCCATCGCTTTGACCAGCTGCTTCAGGAGGCCGGCCGTTTCCGGATTGCCCAAGAGCCTCATCAGCGTATCCATATCAGAGGCTTTCTGTTCTTCCGGATCCGGATCCTTTGCCGGAGCCGCCGGATCGGCACCTTTCCCTTCATAAAATGCATCCTCAAAGAGCTGTGCATTCTTTCGACGGTCATCATCCAGAATGTGAGAGTACACATCCGTGACCATCGACGTCTGGGTATGTCCGGAGTCTCCCTGAACAGCCTTGATATCGCCTCCGTTCAGCTTCAGCTTGTAAGTGATACTGGAATGGCGGAGACTGTGAAAGACCACTTTCGGAAGATCATGCTCCTCAATCAGCTTGTTCAGAGAAGATTTGATCGTGGCAGGTTCAACAGGTAATCCGATCGGCCCCGCCATCACGAGGTTATAATCCTGATACTCGCTGCCCAGTGCTTCTATGGTGAAGTCCTGCTCCTTCTTCCATTCGATCAGCATGTTTGCAACGGTCTTCGGAAGGAAGATTTTTCGGTTACTGCCTGCCGTCTTCGGTGTTTTCAGCACCAGTACCGTTGAAGTCCGGGACGTCTTTGCCGGAAATATCTGCATGACATCCTTATTCTCCAGAGACTGAAGCGCCGCCCTCGTCACACGCTGAAGCTCCTTATTCACGGAAATGCAGGCGTAACCTGTATTGATGGCTTCATCCGATATATCCACACAGTCCCAGGTCAGCCCAAGCAGCTCGCCGATCCGGAGGGAACAGGCAAAGGCCAGGTTGATCGCCAGCCTCAGGCGCTTGTCCTCGCAAACTTCCGTGGCATGGAAAAGAGTCTCGGCTGTCCAGATTTCCCGCTCCTGCTTTTTGTGCTTCGGAACCGTCGCATGCAGACAGGGATTCTTCTCAAGAAGCTCCCATTTCACAGCCTGGCCGAAGCAGTTCCGCAGCAGCTTATGGACATCCCGGACCGTGCTCGTCCCAACAAACTCGTTCTTGGTCTTTCCGGTCACCGGGTTGTTGACGGGCTTCGTCTTCAGCAGCTGCTGATAGTACTTTTCCAGTACTCTGGGCGTAAGGTCCTTCAGCTTCATGTTTCCGATGAACGGCGAGATGTAATTTTTGATCAGGCCGACATTGGAACTGTATGTAGACATTGCCCAGGTGTTCTTCCCGTACAGAGCAACGTATTCCTTCAGGAGATCGTCCAGTGTACTGCACTGCGGGATCACGAACGTGCCAATCTGCTCCTTATACTCGATTTCCTTCTGCCGGGCTTTCGCCTCAGCCTGTGTCTTAAAGGTTTCCCATTTCTGCTTCCGGTTTCCCTTTGCATCGGTATACAGATACACGACGCAGAACCGGCCGCGGCGCTTAACGATTGATGCCATTTCTTTACTCCTTATCCTGCTTCATATATTCTTCGAGAAACATTTCAAAATCTCTCCGGGGGATCCGGGTCACCCTCTTGGCAACCTTCAATGCCGGAATTTTCCCCGACTGGATCCAGCGGTAAATGCGGTCCATGCTCACCTTTGCCATATAGGCAGCTTCGTCGATCGTCAGATATTCCGGATTCGAACTGTACCGGATTTCTCTTGGGCCCGAGTCTGCTTTCACTTTCTTTTTTACGAGCGTATCAGCGTAACTTTTATGTCTCCGGGGAACACCTTCCGGCTGGTCTTCGGGCTTCAGATATCGGGTCTGACTAGCGTACCACCGGTCAAAGCTTTCCCTGGTAATCCGTTTCCGGCCGGCAATGATGATCACTTCCAGCATTTCCTTACCCAGATCACTTTGAAGAATTCCGTAAACGACACTTCTGGGAACGTCCAGAAGTCTCGCCATATCCGGCATGCTCATGGAGCTTTCTTCAATTTCCTCATCCCTGCGGCGATCCTCATCATTGCGGAACCGGGTCTGACTGCTGTACCATCGTTCAAAATCCTCCCTACGGAACCGCTGCCGGAAATCGACCATCACCGGTTTGACACCGGCAGCTTTCATAATTTCATAGACATAGGATTCGGATACTCCGAGGATCCCGGCGATATCCCTTGCAGAATATGACTCCTGCTTCAGCAGTTCTCCCGGCGGTTCCCCTGTCACCTTTTGGTACTTAGCCTGATGTGCGTACCAGTTCTCAAAGCTCTCGATCACGACCCGCATCTTTCCGCCCACAAGGATGGTCTCGAAAAAACCTTTGTGGACCAACCAGTACGAATCGACCTTCTTCAGTCCAAGCAGGTTTCCCATCTCCCGGACCGACATGGTTGTTTTGGGGCGTCTGGTCATGCTTTCAACCTCCTGTATGTAAATGTAGCCAGGCCCTTCGGCCTGGCTACAGAGTAGCGGATCATCGCTCTGACTTTTAGGATGTCGATTCGATTAATTTCTGGGAATGACATCCTTGACAAGGTGTTCTAAAGTCAGCAGCTCTGTTTATCAAGCCACTCATCGAAGCTCTTGCGGGAGATGCGATAGCCGCTCCCTCCGAGTTTGATATAACGGAACTCATTCTTTTTGAGCAGGTCATAAACCGTTCGCCGGCCACACTCCAGGATCAGCATCAGGTCATCCACCGTATAACAGCGCTTTTCCGGCATCTCCGGAGCCGCTCCTTCCGGGAAATCATATTCAGCACAAGCTTCTATCATTATTATTTCCTCCGCATTATGACCAACAGGTCAGCAAATCAATTTATGGATAAATTTATAGGTTGTATTTGTCGGTATATTGTGTTATAGTTTCATCACCAAGGAGGTGTTTCAAATGAAAATCGATTCCAACACCGTTGTTACTATGTCAGAAGCCAATAAGAATTTCTCACGCGTCGCACGGCTGGTCGATCAGTATGGCAGTGCGGTTGTATTTAAGAACAGTGTCCCCCGATATCTGGTACTTGATTTTGCGGCAGCAGATAAGCTGCAAATGGCATCTGATCAGGATGTTCTTTCTTCCGCTGCAGCTCTGATGGATCAATTTGATGATGCTTTTAAGGAGCTGGCAAAATGATACGTTTATCCCGCGAGCAAATTCTGATGCTTCATCATCAGCTGATCGAGCGCTATGGCGGATCACACGGTATTCGGGATGAAGGAATGCTTGATTCCGCCTTGAGCGCTCCTTTCCAGTCTTTCGGAGAGACTGATTTCTATCCCACCACACAGGAAAAGGCGGTCCGACTGGCATACGGTCTTGTTATGAATCACCCATTTCATGATGGGAATAAGCGCATCGGCGCCCTTGCCATGTTAACTATGCTGGACTTAAACCACATCTCCCTTAAAACAAACAGTGCCGAGTTAACAGAGGTTTTTCTTCAACTGGCTTCAGGTGTACTGAAGGAAAAAGACTTATTAGCGTGGGTACTGTCAAAAATGCAGTGATTATTTTGTACAACAGTCAGCTTATTTCGCTGGCTGTTGCTTTTTCACGGGGCCTCCACGCTCTCCGGGATCTCCATCCCGAGGCTCTCCCGTATCGCGTCTTCCACCTTCATCATCTGTTCACGTGTAAGCTTCCCGATGAACCTCTGAACTCTGCTTTTATCGATCGTCTTGATCTGCTCCAGGGAAACCATCGACGGCTCCGCCAGTCCCCGCACTCTCTCGAAATAGCAGTGCGTCGGCATGTTCAGCTTCTTCAGCTTCGTTGTGATTGGCGCAACGATCAGGGTCGGACAATAGTAATTGCCGTCATTGTTCTGCAGGACCAGAACCGGTCTTGTGCCTCCCTGTTCGGAACCCTTGAAGGGATTCAGGTTTGCGAGGTAGATATCCCCACGCCTGTAGATCCAGTCCTCACTCCGGCAGGGATCTCTGCGTCCCTCGCGGTCTGTCTTCTTATCCAGCATTCGCAGCCTCCTTAAAACTTCAGCGGCAGGTTCAGCCTCTGACTGGAGCCGTTGTAGATATTCAGAACCTGGTAAAGATACTTCTTACTCCCTGCCATGCTGTTTCCCATCGCATAACCTTTGCGGTAAATGGTGATCGGGTCGCACTTCCTGCATCTGCGGACCAGGCGCTTTCTGTCGAACTCCCCGTCGTAGAGATCCACGAACTCACACATGGCACCGACGGCTTCGGAGCGGAGAGAGTCGGGATCACCTCCCCAGGCTTCCAGAAGGATGCGGAGAGCATCCGTATATTTCTCAGCCCCGATCCTGCGGAACTCCTTGAAAGCGGTGGATACACAGGCCAGTCGGTTTCTTGCCCGTCTCTGACTGTAGTCGATTCTGGCCCCGGCAGCCTCTGTGGCTTTGATGAAGCTGCAGGCCAGCTCGTCTTCGGCAAATACCAGGGCACGGATCCTTGCCCCGGCTCCCAAGTCTGCGGAGAAACCGGTCTGCTCGGCAAAGAGCCTTGCTTCTTCCTTCTCCGTCAGTCCGTAGTAGACCTTGCAGAGGATCATCAACGGTTTCCCGCCGTTGCGCTCGACCCTGGCGGCAATCGTGTGCTGTCCGTCAAAGACGTAATAGCGACCATCCCGGTAGCTCACCTTCGGCTCGTTGGCGACGCGCTCATCGAACTGTTTCACAATCTTGTGAACACGGTCTGTATTCAGTTCCCGCTGGTAGGTATTGCGGGGGATCTCCAGCTGAGTGCTTTCGATTCTCAGCTCTTTGTATTTCTTATCGTTAAACTGCATCACGTTTCTTTCCTCCTCGGTATAGTTTCAAATATGCTCTTCCTTTTTCAACGAGTACCTGTATCTGACGCCGGCACTCCGTATCGTTTGCTTCATCACGGTGTTCGCTCAGGCAGAAATCCCATCGGAAGATCATGGTGTCCAGTGCTTCAGTGAGTTCTTCAATAATGAACTCTGTCGGCATCCTATGTTCCGGATGGTCAGCATCACTTGCCATGGCTGCGGAGATCTGACGGATCGAAGCCTTGGAAGGGATATAAGGTGTCGTTTCTTCTTCAGAATCATCCTCCCGATCCACATCCTCATGATCCTCATCCGGATCAAGAACTTCCGGAAGCGGTTGTCCCCGCGCCGCCGCTTTCGGCTTTCGCAGGTTTTCAACCAGTTCCTTACGTTCATCGGGTGCAGCTCGGGCGATAGCTGCCACATCGGAGTCCGTGGTTTTCAGTGTCCCCGAGAAAACTTCCTGCTTGATGCCCGGAGAAACTTCCTCAGCAGCATCCAAGCCTTTGGCAAACTCCTCAGCGCGTCGAACATATCGCTCTCCCTTACCAATTTCTTTTGCGATCTGGGCGCTTGTTCTGTCTGACCGCAGTGGGTCATTTTGACCCATTGCGGTAAAACGTCCGTTATCGTCATGTCCGTTATCGCGCTTGCCACCCAACATGGCTTTTTCAGCTTCATACTGTTTCCCAACCAGGTATTTCTTCTGCGCCGTGGTCAAGTTCCTGCGTCCAAGCTGATTCTTGCAGATCCAGGCAATCACTTCGTACCGATCCGAAAATTCCTTCTCATGAGTCTGGAAGGGAATCTCTGGATGCATCTGCAGGATTCGAAAACGATTATGTCCGTCTACGATCACTCCATTCCAGACGATCAGCGGATTGATTACCACGCCGTCTGCCAGGATGTTAGCTTCCAGCTGATCGAATTCCTCTTTGGTAAGAGGAGGGATCTTGTCAGCGAACTCCTGATCAATCATCAGGTCCATCTCTATGTCCTCCTTCTTGTCGGCGGCTTTCGGGTACCGCCTATGTAAAGCGGGCCTGTCCGGTACTTGGCTGGTCAGCCCGCTGTCTTTTCAATGTGTTATGGTCCTTCCGTATTTGTCCTCGGCATCCCCGGAAGCAGCGAAGCGATTGCCTCGCCGGGAAATCATTCAGGCGTCCGGCAGCTTACCGGATCCATGGGCCTTTCACCCCTCCGTGGTTCTCACCGAGCCGCATGGGCCTTTGCCCAGACGGAAGTCTCATTATTCTGTGATGCCTCGTAGCTGTATGCCGGAAGCTGTCCGGCACTTACAGGCCGGTTCCCGCTCATGTCCCGAAAGACCGTCATGGCGTTCACCGCTGCTGTGGCTCTTCATCACAGGTTCGTACCTGAAGAATGTCTATTCAGTTGTAAAGGTGCATCCTGATTTCTCAGCTCGTAACAACTCGGTTGTTACGAGTAAGATTCTATGTAAAAATGGACGTTTCTACAGGGATGCGGGACGACCCGTTTTGCCCTAAAACAGGCCTTTATACGACCCCTTCGCTTATTTCAGGTCTTTCATGAGCCCTGCCAGGATATCCTGAGCGGCCAAAAGCTGCTTCTGAATGTGCAGCGTCTCAAAGGATCTGCCTGTCAGAAGGTAATCGGTGCTGACATCAAAGAAAGCGCTGATATCCAGCAGAAGAGAAATGGAGCATCCGTGGTTCCCGTTCTCGATCTTTTTATAATGCTCATAGCTGACATTCAACTCATCAGCCATCTGCTGTAGCGTATATCCGTTCTCCTTACGAAGAGCCTTCACTCTCTGTCCAAATTCCACCTGATTGAAAAACATTTCCTGTCCTTTCCGCAGAGCAGTAGAAGACTTCGTCTCCGTACGAAGCGGACAGGTATGCAGTTCCCGTAAGCAGAACAAAAGAAAAAGCACCGTCGAAATCGAATCATTGAAAGGGTATGGTTCACCCTTGTTCTGATTCGGCTTCGTACGGTGCCTGGTAGTTTTTCAGTCCCGGCTTCACCCGGGTGCTGCTCCGCTTGCTCGATTAAAAGTCGTTTGCGTTATTCAGTTATATGTGTTCGCCTTTTACTGTGCCGTAACAGCGTTTTGAACTGTCGCAAACATTGCGACAGTTGACTGCTCCAGTTCTTCTTTTAAAGCTTTTCCAATATGCTTGCCGGTGTTCTTCATATCTTTCATCTCTCCAGTAAGCTCCGTTATGGTTCAAATTTGACCCACAACGGTCTGAAAATAAAGTTAGTCGCTTATAGGATACTGTCTGTGAAATAACCTGCAGGTTCAAGAAGCCTGAAAGAGTTCACCAGGTATGCATATGCCGCTGGATCTGCATTACGAATATACGAGATCTTCTTTGCCCCCTTCATATGAAGAGTAACATCTCTGTAAGGCTCCACTTCAGCAATCCTTTGAATGTCAGTCTGCTCAGTAAGTATGCAGGTTGCAAGATACATGACCTCGCATGCCATGATCCCGGCGTTCTCTCCATTGATCCTTCCATGGAATACATGACCCTGAATTGCATTAATTCCCGCCAGGAAGCTCTGGTAGTCATCCGGCCGGATCCCTCTACGCCCCATAATACAAATGCAGCTTTGTATGGTATCTAAGAGGACGTCTGAAACAGAACAGTCAAGGCCGCGATAGCCCATTTCAATCTGCACTACCTCACGATAAACAGACGAAACCGTTTGGAAGTCGTCCATCTCCCGGAAAAGCGTCCAGCAGTCAAACATCTGCTTAATGATTTCCAACTCTTTATCCTTGCCAAAGGGAATACCTGTTGTACGTGGTGCGAACGCTGTCAGCTTATCACCCAAAATGCAGTTTTTATCAGGGACCGTGACAAGAAGATCATTCCCTTCACTCATCAGCAGGCTGCTATGAATTGGCTTCTCAACGACCGATTTATACGGGTTGCGCTCAAAAACCACGTCCAAAAGTATGTTGATCTCTTTTCCGGTCCGCGGAGACTGGAAATGAAATCTAAAATGCCGTTTTTCGATATCGTTGCTGCCCTTTCGGACATTTTCCTCGACACTTAGAAACGGGAAAATCTTTCCTGCGCGTTGAATATAATCGTCTACATCCGTTCCCGGTTCCACAATGATATCAATGTCCGTGCTTAATCGTCGTGGCTCATCGAGCAAAAGAAGCAGGGAAGTTCCACCCTTGAAAATAAACGGAAGACCTACACTCCGGATTGCTTCCAGCAAGCCGAATGCGAAAACAGTTCTTTCCAGAATCGAAGGGTCAGCGCCGGTTTCTTTCCACAGATCATAGATATGTTGTTCTGTATAGTTCTCACGTGTCAGCATCGCCGTTCCTCCTAATTAAGGTCTGCATCAAGAACATGAGCTATTTCCATTTCTCTGTTCCTGCGTCTTGCATACCGGAGCATCCTTGTGCGGTCTACCCTGTACTTATCGAATGCCTGTTCTACAATGAATGGATATTCTGCTCTGCTGAATGTACCCTTGATCAGCTTATCGCAATAGATATCTACCAGCATTTTTTCCATCGTGATTTTATGTGGGTCTGATGCATGCATCGGCGCTTCGGATACCAGGTCGGTTACCACGATCGTATCCTTGGACCAATACAAATCAAAATCCTTTTTAGCCGGCTTCAGCATAACGTTGCGATAGCCGTCTTCCTGCAAATAGCGAAAGACATAGGATGCGATATCCTTTTCCGCCTGGATAAATATTGTATTCTGTGCCACCAAATGGTTCAGAAATTCGTTCATCAGAACAGTCTCAAAAACCGTAAACGCTATATATGGATATTTCTCAGCGATCCTGGCCATCACTGCTGATGCCGTCTCTGAATAATCCGGCGAATAGACAGGCCTGGCTTTTCCGGTGGATATCATATACTGGTCATATCCAGTTCTGACAATCTCTCCCGACTTTAACATTTCTCCTAATTTCCACTGGCAGGAATTGCTGCTGTATTCCGGAGAAGCCTCCTGAAGCAGTGAGATCATCTGTTGTCTGGAGTAAACCTTATTTGTTGTGATACCCGATTCAATGTCTTCATTATGAAACACGGCCTTCACCCCTTGTATACATATTGGCAGTTATCAGAATATTTGCCGATATGTATACTACCTCCGATCGGCCACCCAGTCAATATATATCGGCAATTATTTATAATTTTGCCGATGTGTATTTCCAATCCTTATCCTTTCTCGCAGTCGCTTTATTGATCGTAATTCTATGAATGCTGTCGATGCCTGCCAGAATTCCATCCTTTATGAGCTTTCCCAGGCTCACCGGCGTATAGCCACAGACATTGGCTGCAAGGTTCAGATGCTCGCAGCCGTCTGCATAATCTTCGATCCCAGAATGGTCGTGCCCGTGGATATTCAAACACCATGGCAGCCCAGAAACCGGCTCATGGGAGAGCAGAATCTTCTCCGCGATAAACAGCGGTCCGTCGTAGATCTCATCAAAAATGTCTTTATAGTCTTTCTTCCGGTCATGGTTGCCCAGTATCAGCACTTTATGACCGGCCTTAATCTGAGCGGCAAACTCCCTGCTTCCGACATCCCCAAGACAGATAAAGGTATCGTTCTTTTTTACCAGACCGTTGATGATACTGACCTGTTCTTCGGGAGAGATCCAGTCCGGATCCATCAGTTTGCAGTCACTGTCTGCAAAATGAGTATCTGAAAGCAGGTAAACGGATCCCTTTTCTGACCAGTGCTGAAAGATCGGATATAATGTCTTAATCATCTTCTGATTTCTCCATTTCCCTGTCCTTATCGAATGCCTTTATAATCCCAGTTATCTGTGTCCAGCACCAGAAATTCCTGCGTTCCGATCGGCTTCCCGTCCCGATAGGTAGAGAACACATCGCAGGATATCAAGTTCCCCTTCCTCGTGATTCCCTCTACCGGTGTGTGTCCCACCACCTGCAGCAGCTTGCGGGGCTTGTACATCTTTCCGCCGTAATGCTGCGGACGGTACCAGAGAGGAGAGGCCTCCTGCCAGAGTTCCCCGGCTCCAAAGCCATTGATCGTTTCGATTACCGCATCAATGTTGTTGTAATACTTCGCCGGCACATATTGCCTGACAAACTCGTCCGTCAGGCCGCCGTGACAGAAGAGCACATTGTCGACCCGATGCAGGAAGGCCAGCTGCTTTTCATCCGGCAAAGCTTCCTGCAGTTTCCGGAGCTTTTCACAGACAGTCCACGGCGCTATCTTTGAATATCCGGTCTCCCTCTGGTTCCAAGGATAGCAGATATCATGATTGCCGTAGCACCAGAGCGTCTCAGGAAAATCCTTTGCGAATTGAATTGCAGCGTCGAATGTCTGAACGTACAGATCCAGATTGAATTCCTGCCTCCAGTCGTCCGGGATGTCCATGAGACAGACGGCCCCGCCGGCGATACCGTCTTTCAATAATTCCGCTGCCCGCTTAAACATCCATGGCTTCAGATGGATGTCCGGGATCACCAATACCTTCACATCATTTCCTCCGATTCAGCCTTCCTCATTCTTCAGCAGATACTTATTGCTGACCACCTTCATAGAAAGCGCAGCGCTGATCAGCTCGCAATAGACAGGCTCTGTCGGCCGGATGACGATGCCTTCCTTCTTGCCGCCCTTCGAGTAATTCCCATCCGCCCGTTCCAACAGAGCCTCTACTGTCGGATATTTCGCCGGAAGGTCCACGTCAACTTCTTCAATCGGGACTGTTTCAAGCTGCAGCTTTTTGCAGATCCCCAGCATCCGGTTGAGGCCTACACGTTTTCCGTTTTCCCGGACCGTAAATACAAACCACTCCGGTTTGGTCAGCTTCAGCCGGTTCTTCTGGATGCCCGGTGCACACAGTTCTCCCTGGATGGTAAAGGCAGACAGATGGTTTTCTGCCGCAAATGCTTCCATCTTCGCCCTGAGCCCCATTGCTTTTATCAGCTCATAGAACGGGCTGCTTCCGTCATCCTTATATTCGTAATTATGGCCGGTCACATGGAATCCGTTTTCATCAATTCCGACCGAATGGGACGATCCATCCATCTTGGTGCTGATGTAGTATTCGAGCCCTGCGAATGCCTGGATCAGATCCGGCTCTGCCTGCACTCTGGTCTCATCCGTATGCGGGATATCGTAGGGAAGCGTGCCGATCATGGTTCCGCCGGTGCTGATACGCTCCTCGATTTCCCATTTCCTGACACCGAGGATCTCCGTCACATCCATCCCCAATTCCGCTTCCTCAGGGATCTCCGGGAACATACCGACAGGCAGAAGCAGTCCCTGGGAGATCTGTCCCCGGAACTTCATGGTCCGGAGGCGGAAGCCTTCCCCCATAATGTCTGTCTTCCGATAGCTGGATGCCCGCATAAACTCAAACTCCTCACGGACCGGCAGGAAACTGTCCACTTCAAAGTAGACCGCCAGATCCATGGGCTGGAACTGCCCCTTGTTGACGACGCACTGCCATCCCAGCACATGCGCCAGTTCGATCCTGTCAGCGCCCTCGATCGGCTCTATCTGCCAGATGCGCTGAATACTTGCTAATTTTCTCATTCTGATCTTCTCCATAAATAAATCCCCGGTACAATCGCGGTGGTTCTGCGATATGCCGGGGAAATGCGTTTTTAAGCCGTATCCGTTTCTTCAGGATGCAGGAGCTCTGCTAAGCAGCCATGTATTCCTGCATCATTCTGTAGTAAGAAAGAAGCCTGCACGGATGTGTGCCCGCCTCTTTGATCGGATGATAACTTCGGTCTCCAACGACCAGCATATCCATCGGCACCTGGAATAATTCACTTAATGCATAAAGGTTGTCGATCGTCGGCATGCTCTTACCGTCAAACCAGTGATAGACTGACTGTACGCACCCCAGGGAAAGGAACCTCTGTACATCGTGTACAGACAGTCCCCGCAGTTCCATGATCCTTCGGATCTGCTTTCCTGTTTTTTCTCTGTCAATGATCGGAGTCATGACGTTCACTTCCTTCTCTCATGGGGCTATGCCTGGAATATTCCTCAGTCCATTATAACCGTCACCATACCGTCTGTCATTGAACCTGTAGTTCAATTTTCCGCGTAGTTACGCCATTTTCCGGATCGGATGACGGATCACGGTCTTCAGCTTTTCCGGTGCCACCTTCCTGGCGTCGCTCCGGTAAATCTCATGGTGACGCCGTGTGTCGGAGATGCTCCTTATCCGGGATCGTGCGCGTCAGGCGTTTGCCGCCGCAAGCTGCATTCCCGCCTGTTTCAGCTGGTCCATCCGGATCACCGGGACCCTGACCATCTTCCGGAAGCTCAGGTCCTGCGTTGAGTTCCCGCAGTACTCGCATTCCATCCATCCTTCCGTTTCCTCCAGATACAGGCTGCGATTGATCCTGCCGCAGATCGGGCAGACAACATCATAAGTCATTGTAATCAGCACCTCCTCCATTTACATCGGTGTCCCGACTTCGATAAGGTTTCCATCAGGATCATAAAACCGGACTACTTTCTGTCCCCAGGTATGTGTCATCAGACGGTTGACGTACACCGTGTCCGGATAAAGATCCTCAAGCCTGCGAACGAAACCTTCCAGCTCTCTTTCCTCAAAGTACAGTTCGCAGGAATTGCTTTCCGGAATGATATCCTTTCCGAGAAAGTCTTTCCAGATTGTTTCATCCTGCAGAACCAGTCCTTCTGTCAGGATCATATTGCCGTCGTTATCCAGGACCATCTCCAGACCGAACAGGTCGTGATAGTATTTGCGGGATCTCTCGATATCCTTTACGACGATCAAAACATTCTTCAGCTTCATCTGTTTCTCCTCTTCAAGGTTCTTCCCAGTCTCTCCGGAAGATGTCTCCCGGCGACTCGATTTTCAGGATGTCATCCATCGGGATCCGCATCCCATCCACCAGGATTGTTTTTGTCACTTCGGCATCCACGTTGAGGCAGATGCCGGTAATCGTTTTGTACTGGCCCTGCGAGCCATAAGCCTCACTGTTCACATCGCTGCAGGCTTCGTAATAAGTGACCGTCACCTGTACGCGGTTGGCTCTGGCCATCCGGCTGTTAAAGGTCAGGTTGCGGAGGATGTTGAATCTCCGGTCCAGTTCCTCCTGATCCTCCGGGCTCAAGCCTGCCTTGTCTGTATAGATCTCATTCTTCATGAGGATCGCAAAGTCAAAGCCCCGCAATGCGTCAAAAGGAGCGAAGAGCTTTGCCCGCTTCCCGGGAGGCATCTCAGGATGTTTGATCCGGAAAGAATCATAACGGTCATGTCTGGGTTTACCCTTTAGGAACACATCCCGGTATTTAAAGCCTTCCGGCATCGGCATTACACCTATTGCATACATCTCAAGCACCCCCTTTTCTGTCAGAAGGGGGCACTTAAGAAAGGCCTAAGCTTTATGGCCCCCGATCTGCTGGTTCCTTTCCAATGTCGTCGCGCCTTCGAGCATGTTCATGCCCTTGAAGACGGCGTTTGCTCCGAACCTCCGCCGGACCTCCAGCATTGCTGCCGTGAGCCTCCGATCTCTTTCCAGAGCTTCATAATCCACAAACATGTTCATCTGATACATTCCCATGTCCTCCGCCACATCCATGGCACAGACGCCAAGGCGGCGGTAGAGGAGTCGGTGATCTGTTTTCTCATCAAACTGCCGCACCATCGGTTCCGATATGAGCTGCAGGCTGTTGGTAAGTGTTCCGAGCCTCACGGTTCCGTTACTATGCTTCGGGTGGAGCCTTCCGTAAAAGTCGAGAGAGACCGGACCGTCATAGTAAGGACAGGCTTCCATGCTTTTGTAGTCATAGGACACCCACCAGGTACAGGCCTTCGTCACTAGATTCTTCGCGAACATGTCGTTCACGAGGACGTCGATCATTTCTTTGAAGACAAGCCTTGCTTCCTGATACTTGTACGGCCTCGGCAGCACCTGCCCGTTGCTTAAGGAATGGCCTTCACTCCGGTAGTTCTTGATGTCCGCCATGGTGACCGGCTCGATGCCCCAGGCGTGGTCGATCAGGATCTCCCCATCGATGCCGAAGGTCTTGTAGAAGTACTCCTCATCCCACTGAGTCCGCTGGGCGACATCCCCCATCGTATACATGCAGGCGTTATAGAGCCTTTTTGCCTTGCCGGGTCCGATCTGCCAGAAGTCCGTCAGCGGCCGGTGGTCCCAGAGCAGGTACTTGTAACTGTCCTCGTTCAGCTCCGCGATACGGACACCGTCCTTATCCGCAGGCTTCTTCTTTGCCACGATGTCCATGGCGACCTTCGCAAGGTAGAGGTTCGTTCCGATCCCGACCGTTGCCGTGATGCCGGTGGTCTTCAGGACCTCCCGAATCATGGTCATCGCCATGACGTGAGCGGGATTGCTGCCGGCTCTCCTTGCTTCTTCCAGATACATGTGCAGATATCCGGTCACATCGATAAAACACTCATCAATGGAGTAGACGTGTACATCTTCCGGAGCTACGTAATGCAGATAGATCGCGTAGATCTGGGCGGAGATCCGCTCATATTCCGCCATTCTGGGAACAGCAATAATGTACTCCACTTTGGTATGATGCTGTGCTTCGTACATCCGGATCGCCTGCTTTGCTTCAAAGAGCCTGGGCCTTGACGGCACACCCATCGCTTTCAGCGACGGCGAAACTGCCAGGCAGATGGTCTGATCGGACCGGGAGGGATCCGCCACCAGCAGATTTGCCTTCAGCGGGTCCAGTCCCCGGTAGACACATTCGACAGAGGCGTAATAGGATTTCAGGTCAATACAGATATATGTCCTGTCCATGGCCTCACTTCCTATCTTTTGTTTCTCCGGACACATTCAGTCAGACGTCTCTGATAGGTATCCAGGCGCTTCATCCGGCGGAAGTAAGCCGGATCCAGCGGTCCTGTGAACTTGCATTTATGGCACTTGGCAAAGACAATGTCTGTCTGTGTGACCGGAATGATCTGCACCAGGAAGCCGCATATCGGGCAGTGCATTTCCCTGGTCTTGACTCCGCGGGCTTTCTGCCTGGAAAGCTCCAGTCGGCGAAGGGTTTCCTGCGATGGGGCGTAACCTGTTTTAACAGTCCGCCCCGGCTGCATCCTCATCAGCAGCTCCCGGGAACAGTTTTATCCAGGTATTCCTCGATAGGATGGTAGTCCAGCAATCCGAACTGCCGGAGCCGGATCAGCATTGCGGTGTAGGATACACCGATCTGGGCTGCCATCCTGCTGATAACCTTCTGTTCCCTGTCGGCAATGACGTTCTGTCCGTAGACAACGATCCGCCTGCCTTTATGAAAATCCATAAGCGCCCGATCCACCGTAAACTGCGGCATCAGGATTGCTGCCGCCAGACGGTCCGCCTGGTTTTCTACCACACTGAAATGTTCACTCATCTCCTTGAGAGAGTAGTCTTTTTCCGAGTCATAGACTCTATGAAACTGCGGGGCAGGCCTGTGGCGGTTGATCACGAAGTGCGCGATCTCATGCGCGATGGTAAACCTGCATCTGCCGCTTTCCCTGTCCTTGAGAAGAAAGGAATCCAGCACGATCGTCCCCAAAGGGAAAAGAAAAGGGATGATTTTGCCGTTCCTGTTGATCATCAGGGGTGTCTGTCCGTCCGCGAGGAATCCGATCTTATCCATATCCCTCTCGGCGAAAATCTCATAAGTAATGTTAAGTCCAAGAAAATTCGCAAGGCCCACGATGTCGATGCACCGCTCCGCACCCTGCACGCCGGACCGCTCCAGGTAGCGTCTCACAAGGGCGTTACCCAGCTCGTCCAGCTCACGATTTGAAATGTAGCTGTTCAACTGGTGTCCACCTCCATGTTGATCGGATGCACATACCACTTTGTGCCGATCCGATAGATGTATTTTTCCGCACTACCGATCAATACCGTGTAGCGAATTCCCTCAAATTCATCCTCCACGGGCTCTGCCACATGGAGTGTCCGCTTAATGTCCCAGGTCCGGCCGTCCGGCCAGAGGATCTTCCGGGGCCGGAACGTACCGTCAGCGCGATGGTCACAGCGGACATCAATAAAAAGCTTTTCCATAATCAGACCACCTTAATCGCAATTTGTATGTCGGCGTAATTTGGCACTTGCAAGTGCCAAAATGAATAGTTATGCCGGAATCGGACCAAGAAGCTTTTCCACTTCTTCCTGAGATAAGGGTTTCGTCGTCGCCTTAATCTCTTCAAGCATCCGGCGGAACTCCACAGAATCGAAAGATCTGAATTCCTCTGCACATCGGAGGAATTCATTCTCAGCATCATCCACATCGTCGCTTAAATGCAGCCAGGAACGATCTTTCAACCATCGGCAAAGGAATGCTCCCTCGGGGCCATGACCCTGGACATGCTCGATGGTAAAATACCCGGGAACCTCATCTGCCTCTGCCAGGAATGCATAGATCCGGTAGCATTCCGGGGCTTCTTCCGGCGTCGGCATCGTAAGCTTCAGCGCCACCGTGCCGTCCGGTGCAGTCTTCATCTTCACTGAATACTGTTCCGGCTGATATGGATTCTTTTCTCCATATTTGCGGCATACACCGTCATACATCCTGAAGAGAGCTTCAGGGTCTTCAAGCAGTGCTTCCACAAATGCCTTCGGGTTCTTCATGTAATAATCACGGAGCATCTGATGCTCAAAAGAATGCCTGAGTGATTTCTGCTTTCTCTCCATTACCTGCCTCCTTGTATTGTCGGACCTGTCATGCAGGTCATTTCTTCTTGATCACATGGCTGACCACGCCCTGGCACTCCAGATGGTCCACATAAATCACCTTGTCGCCATATACCGCTTGGTTGCAGTAGAGCAGCATCGCCTTTTTGTTCTTCCGATTCACGCCGCCGTACTTCTTCAGGGTGTTCCGGTTCTCCGCATCCATGGCGATCACGAGGTCGCCCTTCTTTGGCTCCGTCTCCATCTTCACTACGACCAGGTCGCCGTCTTCAATGCCTTCATCCTCCATGGAGTCACCGGAGGCATGCAGGAGATAAAAAGGTCCCGCGCCAAAAATCTCCGTCGGCAGCGTCGTGACGCATTCCACATTTTCCTCTTCGTAGGTAAGTTCACCGCAGGGGACGGAACCGACCAGCGGAGCCTTGGTGCGTTTCGTCCGGATCTTATCCATGTGCTCCACCTGCAGGATCCCGCCGACGTAGGAGAGCATCCCCCGGTCATTCATCGCGACCAGGTAGTTCTGGGAAGTGCTGCGGGCAATGCCGAAGTGTTTCGCAATCTCCGTGGTGGAAGGCGTACGGTCATTCGCCGCGTAGAATTCTCCGATAAACGTATTGATCTGCTTCATCAGCTCAGGGTCTTTATGTCTCATGGATGCCACCTCTTTCCTGTGGAATATCTCTGAAAGTTTCTATCGTGAGCAGCCTGCTCTCGTTCTCTGTGAGGCAATAATAGCAAACATCCGTTCGGATCGCAAGAGGTAATTTTCAAATTTAAACGACCTGTCGGAAATTACCGACAGGTCGTGCAACTGTATATGCTGGATTCACTTTTTTGTTATTATTTTCAGGGTACAGTTCAGGTCTGTTTAAAACCGATAGGTCCGGATAAAGTCCTTCTCCTGCATCCCGGCTTCCATGTACCGAAGGAAGATCTCGGCGCAGGCATGGCTGTCACTGTCAGCCTTATGATGGTCCAGACAGATTCCGTAGTAATCACAAAGGTCATTCAGCCGGTGGTGCATATCAGGGAGCAGCACCCGGCCGATCCTGGCAGTACAGCAGTACTTTGCCGCAGGTTTCCATGAGATGCCATAGTCCTGAAGGCATTTCCTGAGTACACCAAGGTCAAAAATCGCATTGTGCGCTACCAGAATACCGCCGGACATGATCGGCTCGATCTCTTTCCAGAGTTCGGGAAATACCGGTGCGTTCCGAACCGTCCGTTCATCTATGCCCGTCAGCTTTATATTGAAGTAGTCAAAACGTGTTTCCGGATTCACATAGGAAAAGTAGCTATCCTTGATAGTCCCGTCTTCGATCACGGAGATGCCGATAGCGCTCATTCGGTTGTTAAATCGGTTCGGTGTCTCTACATCGAAAGCAACGTATCGATACATCTTAGCGCATCTCTCTTTCCTCATCCAGGATCTCGGCTTCCGTGTTTTCTTCCACGAACGACGAGATTTCATCCATCAGGCTGTCCGCCATGGCGTTGTGCGGAACGATAGCCGCCACGCCGATCACGATGATCTGGTGTGTGTCCTGCTCATCGATCTCTGCTGCAGACACATGGAACCTGTTCTGCAGCTTCGCCACGAGGCTTTTTACAATCATTCTCTTTTCCTTCAGGCTGTGCACCCATGGGGCATGCAGCCGGAAGGACATTGCCGCAATTCTCATAAACATTCCGGATCTCACATAATCCGCTTAAGAATAAAGTTCGTTCAATACCAGAGCAGGTCAATTCGGGCAAAGGGCGTATTCATGTCGGTAATCCCTGATAGAAGCTGACGGCTCCATCGATCTCATCCTGTGTCGGATGCCCCTTGGCAATCCCGCCGACCAGCTTGAACGGCCCGAAGGTATCAAAGCCCTGGCACCGGTATTCTCCGAGTTCCGGGCAATGTTTCTTCTTCGTGATTTCGCGGATACCTTTCAGGAAACCACCTTTGGGAGCTCCGTGCGTATAGATAAAGAACACCGGCTTATCTTCCGGCAGATGTTCCTCCGCATAGGAGAGAACCTGCTTGGCAAAATTGCTGAAGTAAATGCCGGAAGCAATGCCAATCCGGTCATACCCGGAAAGGTCTTTTGTTTCTTTAGTCACATCAATAAGCTCCAAATCCGAATCTGCTGCCACAATAGCATCCAGCAGCTTCCTTGTGTTGCCATGATGCTCGGAGTAATAAATGATTGCTGTGCTCATATTGATTCTCCATCTTCGGGACTATTATGTTGCATCAAGCCATTAGGTATTAACATATTATTCAAAGGGAAAAGCGTTGCGGAAGAAAGCAGTGTCATCCAGCAGAAGAGGAATATACGCTTCAAGAAGTTCCATCAGTTCCTTCTCATAGTCATTTCTTAGCTGATATCGTTCCTTCGTATTCACACCCCCTGTCAGACCTTCCAAAGCTCGTGCTTCGCTTGCCAAGGCTTTAAGTTTGCTCGTAAAAGAGAAGTATTTGATACTGTTCGATTGATCAGAAAACAAGGTTTTTGCAGCATCCTCTAACTCCCAGAAGATATCCGGGTTGCTCTGTCCTGGATGCGCCTGTGCGAATGCAATAATCAACCCCCTCTCTTTTTCCTCTATTTCTTCTGAATCATCTGCTGAAAGGTTTATCTGAAGATTATCGCAATCATCGTAATACCAATCGCCAAGAATGTGCACATAATAAATGATTTTGCAAAATGCTTCCCGCTTTCTTGTTGCTTCTGTACCTCTGGCTGTGACTTCAACCTTATCAAAGCGCCTAACGATGTTTTTACCGTCTTCATCGGCAAAGGTAATCTGATAACTAGAGGTTCCGTTTATAGTCTCGGCAACTGTTGTGTCATGGAATTCTCTCGCCGTTTGTATATATTTCTCAAGGGCTTCGACAAAAGTCTTTTCGGTCTGCACATCCCAGTCTTCAATACGAAGTCCTGTTGCAAGCTTGGCAAGTCTTGTAATGAACAATTCCTCGTCATTGGTCGCGTTTTTAAGGAGCTGTAAGAACCGTTCCGTTCCGTCAGGAAAAAGCTGTTCAAAACTCTTTGGATCTAAGGAATCACACCATTCCTTGGTTACTGCCGTTAGAGTGGCTTTTTTCCCAGATTCCTTGTCCTCTTTGGGAAGGAACAGGTACTTGGTCTCTTCGATTAGGTGCTTTTTAAGCTCATTTAGTAGTTCGTCAAAAAGAGTTTTTGCGCTGATGACATCGCCAGCGGCGTCTGCTGAAAAGTCGTCATAGGCAAAAGTAGTTGGTAGCTTTTTGAATAGCAAATCCGATCCACTCGCATTTTCTCTGAGGAGCTTCATCATCTCTTGCTGACGTTTTCCGATTTTTATGCCATTCGGACGTACCTTACATTCTTTTGAAAACTTAGGAAGCGCCATATACCACCGTCGCATCGCGTTAGCGACATAATCATAAGAGCTTCCGGCCTTCTCTGCCTCTATAACGTAGTCACCAAACGCCGAAGCAAGCCGTGCAATGTAATCTTCTTTTTCCGGATTCCAATCGAGGTACTCAATCGAGAAATTACTCGGCTCACTATTAATTTGAACCAACACGTCCACATTAGTCTGTACCGAGCCAAACCGGTCGCTAATCACAACCTGATGTCGATAGTTATGCATGACTACGGCCACATATATCGGGATCAAGCCGTTACGCAAGCCAATATGGTAGTCTGGCGAAGTTAATCTATCGTATAGTTCTGAGAAGCTGATCCGTCCATTCTGACGAGACTCAAGCACAAAGCTCTCTATCGTCTCAAGCGTGTTCCTCATTGCCGTGTCCTTTGGATGCAAATTGAGCTGAGCGATGCCTCCCTCCTCGCTCCAGATGCCCGTCCGAAGCAATGTACTGCGCATAATAGACACATCTTGTCCTGTACCGGAAAGCCCAAGATTTGGTTCAAGCTCATTTCGAAGAAGCGCACTGATTATTTTGTTACGGCTATTTGCAGCAATGCTGGTTATCTCCTTTTTGTTGACAGCTTCATTGTTAATTACGGGAGTCAGTCCAAATGTTCTGTCACAGATCTGCGACATCACTTCTGTCAAACTGGACTTCCGATGCACGCTTAACATTTCTCCGTCATGATAATAGACCGAGCGATAACTTTCCGGATGCGTATAGGAGCTGATAAATCCATTGATGACTTCCTGCAAGTCCTCGAACACAACTTCGTATTCATCGAACAGAACTGGATCGCCAGTGGTCTGATCCCGAAGCTGTTTAACCGCAGCATATTCCCGAATCACTCTATCAATCTCTCGGAAGTGTTTAGGACACACAAAGATGAAGCGATCAAAGCCTTTGCTAGTTTTCTTGACGATGTCAGAGATCTCTTTGAGCTGGTCTTCGCTATCCGGTATGATTCCGTAGATGACACCATCTGATTGAAGGCTCTCGCTCTTTATGTTCCAATCAACATCATCAGCGATCTCGCTCCCATCGATAAACTGGAAGCAGAAAAACCTCGTCATCCCACGTTCGTCATTGTATCGCGATGGATACATATAGTTATCAAAGTTTGCCGCGTTAAGTACACCCCTCGCTGTGACTCGGCCGGCTTGGGCTTCCATCTGATCGTGGATCTTCTGTTGAATATCAACGCCCGAAGTCTGCTTCAGCCGCAGATAATCATTACTTCGCTTGATGTATACAACAAACTCTTTCTCGATTAGATCGGTAATTGCTCGCTCGATTTCGTCGACGTCGTAACTTCCAGAATATATGCCAATTATCTGCTCTTTGGTTGGGCTAAGCCGTTCATACTGCTCGAGAATGTAAATCAAAGAAATTGTCTTGACAATCTTGCTTCCAAGGGCCCCTTCAGGAATCTGATTAAGAATGGAGCTCGTCAAAACAAAAGTGTCATGGATTCCTCCAGCATATACTTCCTTCTTAAACAGCGGCTCAAAGTAATCGTAAATCCAATCCGGCGTCACCAAAGTAAAATCATTCTCGTAGTCATCAAGGAACGAGGCAAGTGTGGAGGTCCCTTCCGCAGATAAGAAGGTAAAAAGCGTACGCTCGTTCTGCGCGACGCGTTCAGACAGCCTAGGGAGGATAAAAGTCGAGACTGGGTGAAGCGGAAAACATCCTTTTATCGCCGTCTCAATTTCTCCCTGAGCATCAGTGAACATCTGATGTCTCCGGTAACGCGCAAAGAGGGCTTCAAAGTCCAGAGCGTTCGCATTGCAGAAAGACCTCCATCGAGGCTCCTTATGTTGGATAACAGAGGAAATGATCTCGTAGGTCTGATTAAAGTTATTGTTCATGTGGATGTGTTTGAAGCGCTCGGAAACGCCCCTCCAACCATCCGTTTTTTCTTTAGGAAGTTTATCTATGTAATTGCTGATTTCCTTATGAGAAATGAGCATCAGATGAAGTTGTAGCGCTCCACTTCTACAGCACTTCTCAGCAAAATCCTGCAGCATCTTCGTGTCACTTACTGAAGCATCGATTATATTAGCCTCTAAGTATTTGCTGAACTCATCGTATACAACATAAAGGCCTGAATAGCCCATCGACTTAAGGCTCTTTGCAACGCTTTCATAGAGTTCGACGACATCGAAGCCAAGAAATGGGTTAAATACGCTTCCAGCAGTTAGTGTCGGGTAAATTCGTTCGAAGGTCTCATATGCGACTACATCATAGTTTTCAAGACGTTCGATTAGAACATTGACCGGTTCGTCAATATTTTCTTGGAATTTGGTAAAAGTCTCGGGAAAATCTTTCTCCCAGCGATGAATCACATTAGCAGCAGCGCGATAGTTGGTATCCGGCATAGCCGATAAAATGTCATGCTCAGAAAGCGTTCTCTGAAGAGAAAGCAAGAACGCTTGTGTGAGGCTCGTATTGCTACCGCTAATCACGACGGGAAGAATTTTGTTATCGCTCTCGTAATAGTTTTGTACAAGCTGATAAAGCCTCGGATTCTCTTGAATCTTTGGCATCATCTTCTCAAACAGTGCCAAATCACGTTTTAGGAGCATCGAAAGGATAGACAAAACAATATGAGACTTTCCTTTACCATATGCTCCAATCAGCACTCTCGCCCGGTCAGTTGATGCCGGGTTAATACTGAGCAAGACATCTTCAAGAAGGCTCAGCGCAGACTTAGTCGGTATAAAGTTTCTTAATTTATCATCGCTTCCGAGATCATACCCGATGTTTACAGAGTACTGAAATCCTGAGGCAACAGAAATCATATCACGCATTTTGTACCTCCTGACTCTGTTCATCGATGGAAGAATAAAAGCGCTCTACACAGCCCAAGAAGTTCAAATCGGTTTGAATAGTAATCACATCAAGACCTGCTGTTCTATTTATTTTGATAAGTCCTAACCTCTCAATCCGATACAGAACGTCAAGCATGGTAATAGAGTCGAGATTGAACACCTTTCCGATATTGCATGGGGCGGTCAAAAGCTCATTGAGACTAATCTCGTTTCTGCCGTTTGCATTCTTAACAATAACAGCCAGGACAACAAAGGGATTTAGAGTATCACTCGACGGGATACTCTTTTTGTATGTCTTTTTGCGCTTGTTGATAATATCGACTAGTCCAAGCTCTCCAAAGGGGCAATCTATATTGTTTTCCGGATTCACCCGATCCGGGTTTGACTTATAGCGTGGGAGGTAAGTATTGATAATGCACTGGAAGTCATCGTTAAGAGATCTAATGGCGTACTCCGTCTCTGTGTCTTCCATCTTGATGTATTTTTGTAGCGCGGTCACAAAATCTTCCCGCGAGAATTCCGACATGGAAAACTCATTAAAGAAGAAATACCAAGCTGTCGCCTCTTCTTTTTGCGAAGCAAGGTAATACTGTAAAAGATAAAGCGTTCCGAGTTCCTCAATATAAGTATCGTGCTTATAGATCAGCTTACCGAGGTCAGTAAAGCTCTGCGTCCGTTTTCCTTTATTCGGCTCCTCCGTAAGACCAACTGTCTGGAGCCAATACCTAAGCGCCTTAACCATATTTGCCCCAATCCCGAGGACATCCATCGGATTCTCATCATGCGCAATGAACACATCGGGCTTGCCTGCAACGCAGCGCATGCCCTTGCTAAGCCATCCTTTTCTGATAAAGAATGTGTCATGGGCTCTAAATTTCATCGGCATTGCCGTTTCCTCCAAAATCTTACTTCGTAAGAAGATATTTATTCATCATGCAGCCACCATCGAGGTACTTGGCTGTCATACACATTTTGCAGTGAACACATTTCTCGGGATCAATATAGTAACTGTCTCCAACTATCGAGATAGCTCCTTGCCGACAAATCGACTCACACTTTAGGCATTTTCTGCAGGCATTGAATTTCCGCACTTGGTAACCAACCATGCGCTGGATTTCCTCATGGTCTGCCACATTCATTGTTCTAACCTTGACGGCATAATCATATCCATCCTGATTAAACGGTTGAATCGATAGGATCGGCACATGTGTACGTGAGTCAAGGATGATGGTTTCATGCAAAAGCTTTTTCCCTAATTCAGGTGCAATTCTTCCAAAAGGCACAAACATTCCAACAAGTTCATCATCGAATGGTCTAACTAACCTATAAATCTTGGCATGGTCTTCCGTTGTGCAATTGGTAAATCGAATCTTTACATCCCCCGCCGAGGGGAGACCATTTCCACCTTGCCGTGCTTTCCATTTCCCGCTATCAACATACACCTCTGGATCTGGCTTGCCGATTTTCTTTGCAAAATTGATAAGGAAATCGCGCCATTTTTTCGATTCCTCTGGCATATAGATGCGAGAAAGAAACTGCGCCCGCTGATTGTTGTTTGGACAGCACCAGCACCCCACACGATCGTATCCGAGGCGATAGGCTGAATTAAAGTCAACTTCTTCTGCCAACATATAAAGCCAGATATCAATGTCTTTCCAGAAAAATATTGGCGAGGCCACGGTTTGTTGTTGGATTTTGACAGACTCAGCGTCATCCTCAATTCGGTTGTATTTACTTCTGCTAACCGATTCTGACTTTCTGATTCCGTAAAACGTCAATATCTGTTGGCTGCGATACATGCTGTTTATAACCCTGGTAATTGGCCCGGTCTTGAACATTGAGCAGCACCAGCGCATCATTCTTGCTGGAGGCCCAATATCCTCGCATACATCATAAAAGACCTGCTCGTCGTTATGTGCAATCATAAAGATTGCCAACGGATGACTTTGGCGATAGCGATTAGCGTATTCGATAGTGGCGGGAAACTCAAGCGTTGTATTCCCGAAAATATGAACCAAGCTTGGGTTGCTAAGAGCCTTTGTAACAACATCCGCCGTCACCGTCGAATCCTTGCCACCAGAAAAAGAAAGCACAATGTTCTCTTCGTTGAATTTCTCGGAAGCCTTGCGAACAAAAGAGAATGCTTCGTCCTTTAGATAAGCAAGTCTATGTTGATTTGCTAAAGTGAACTTCTTAATTCCCTCGTCGAAAAAAGTATAGTCTATAGCATCAATAGAATCCGAAAGGCGATCTGCAATAGTATCAGTATCCGCCGCTTCAAATGTTTTTGCAGAGATAGACTGAGACTTCCCGTCGATATAATAACGGCTCCCAGTTGCCCAGACGGACTTCCGCATGAAAGCATCTGGAGATTTGTCAAGAAGTAGAGCAAGCAAAAGTCTCTCCTCTGGGAAAACAGGCCTAAGATCTGTAGCTAAGTATCGAGTCTTTCCATGACAAATCGGGCAAATGCCTTTATCTGCCGCAGTGGAGGTATGGATGACTGGAATTCTGCAATCTTTACACCAATAAATCTCAACTGGTACATCTTCAATAGTCTCTGCGCCACAAACCGGGCAGATCGTTTCATTTGTCTCAAGATTACAGTTTTTACACCACATCACTTAAACCTCCTTTCCTAAATATGATGCCAACTTAATTGCCGCCAAAACAGAATCCGTAATCAAGTTTAAAGGTAGTTTTTTTGGTCTCGAACTGCTCCGTTTTTAGAAGCGTTACCAACCCTACCAATATTGCCAAAATGACAGTTGAGAAGCATGTTATTCCCGTACAGCGCTTTTATACTTCTAAATAAGAGGAGCTTTTTACATATTTCCCACTTTTGATTCTTTGGTCTTTTGGCTTTTCCGCATCAGCTGGTATTGCCCATGAGTTTCCAATTATAAAAGCTCCAGGTATTCTCCCCTGTTTACAAATGAACTGTATTCTTTTTGTAGATATTCCCCACTTTTCTGCAGTTTGTCTTACGGATAAATATTCCATATGGCTCACCTCGTTTTTGAGTTAAAAACACATACAAAAACACAAGGTACATTATAGGGGCAATCGCCAACAAAGTCAATCTTGACCTGATGCCAATTCCCGACAGTTCATTAAATTATCGCTGCTTTAGAGGATTATTCCAATTTTCACTACTGGGCGAGCAGGGCATAAATGGATGCTTCGCCCATTTATGCGTATGCCGTTGGGAATTCCCAAGCCCTTTTTCACACATTCGTGTGGCTGCGCGTTTCTGCGAAACGCTTCCGTTGGCTCCCCGCGGACCCTCTGAAATGCAAAAAAGACGGAGCCGGGCACCAGGTAGTTTTCTGATGTCCGGCTCCGCAGAGTCACTCATGATTTCAATATGTCGGCCTGCCGCTGGTTTTGTATTTTCTGCATTGGCTGCAGCTGTTACAGTAGCTGTTTTATCACGGCCCCGCTGTCTCCATCAATGACGATTGAACGGTCTTCGATCTGCTTCGGGCACACGGCTTCATTATAATTCAGGCAGGCATAGACCGCGTTTTTGTTGTCGTTCGTCATCTGCCAGAACGGATATTTGATGATGACAGGCGTGTTGCCGCCCACGCCGATCTCCAGGAACAGGACGTGCAGTCCGTCATGTCGGCACAGGAAATCCGCGTACGCTGCCGATGCCGCATGCCACCCTTCATCCTCCAGGAAGGAGTCATCCGCACGGAGATTCATCGTGACGTCAGACCCGTCATCCGGGTGCTTTGGGATCAACTCTGTCGGAATCCTCATGAATACACCGTCTGCCGGCATCTCAAAAACTCCATCTGCATTCTTTACAAATCCCTGGACTTCCATGGCCTGCATTACCCAGGCTTCATTATCAACGGTCCGCCGGTTGGCCGGATCAACACTTTGGAAAAGGCCGTAGTCTCCCTGGGTATAGAAGAGACGTTTTTTATCAAAGCCCGCTTTCTGGAAGCAGTGGTCCACGTTGGTGGTGATCACGAAATAATCCTTGTCTTTTACCAGTTCGTACAGATCCTGATAGATCGGTTTCGGCGGATTCATGTAGCGGTTAACATAGATATTTCTCGCCCAGAATGCCCACCGGGTCTCTGCGTCCGGATAGGGGTAAAATCCGCCAGAGTACATATCCTGAATACCGAAACGCTCCGCAAAATCAGAAAAGTATCTGTGGAAACGCTTCCCGTTATAGATAAAACCGGCGGAAGTGGAAAGCCCCGCACCCGCACCGATCACGACAGCATCCGCTGCATTGATCTCTGTTTTCAGTTTCTGTATGGCTTCCTCCCGGGAAAGATTTCCTTCGGTAAGGCCGCCCCGGAAGCGCTGTACACCGGCGATGCCGCGTTCGATGGTTTCCCGGTATCCGTCCGGCTGTTTAAAGTAATTCCTGTTCATAGTATCTCTTATCCTCTTCCTTAAAAACATTGAAGATCACTCTTTCCATCGCCCGGGGATGCTGATTCAGCCAATCCGTCACGGTATGCACCGCGATTTCGGCAGCCCTCTTGTTGGGGAAATGAAAGACTCCGGTGGAAATGCAGCAGAAGGCGACGCTCCTGATGTCATTTTCCAGACACAGGTCCAGCGTGTTTCGGTAGCAGTCCGCCAGATCCTGTTCCAGGTCCTTTGTGAGTCTCCCGGTTACGATAGGTCCGACGATGTGGACTATCTTCTTCGCGGGGAGGTTGTAACCGTCTGTCAGCATCGGCGCGGCCGTTGGCTGTTCATAATCTGCACCGTATTTTTCCCGGAGAGCTGTCATCTGCCGATCGCATTCGGCCCGGAGCTGTATTCCTGCGTAAGTGTGAATGCAATTATCAATGCAGGTATGCATCGGGACAAAGCAGCCCAGCATCTGGGAATTGGCCGCATTTACGATGGCATCGGCCGCCAGTCTTGTGATATCTCCCTGCCAGATGGAGATCAGATCCGCATGGGGATGCCGGCTTCTCTGATCCGCGATGGTGGCGATATCGGAAATCTGTACGATCCCGTTTTCCCGGTTCCGCTCCTGCAGATATTCGTCCTGAACCGCAAGGACGGAAGGGGCCATCATACGCGGCATGCGGATATTCATCAGGGACCGGAGGATCCGTTTCTTACCCGCCGGATCCGCAGGGGTTTCGAGATCCCGGTACTGTACGGAATCTTCTTTGAATTGTTCTACCAGGTAATCCAGGCGTTCGTTCTGGTCCATAATCGTATCCTTTCCGGTCGGAAAAGATCAATCATTAACCTTTTCCGGCAGTTCATTATAAAAGCAGGTTTCAGAGAGCGGCTTGCGATGACCGCCAAGACTTGTGTTCGGCACAAAATCATCTGCGGGATATCCGATATACAGCATGCAGACCGATTTCCAGTTTTCCGGAAGCTTAAGCATTTCTCTGGCCTTATCCTGATCAAAGTAGGAGATCCAGACACTTCCCAGATCCAGACTCGCCGCTTCCAGCATCATATGCGTTGCCACGATCGTGGCGTCAGTCGCTCCGCTGGATTCGCCATTCTGGGGATGTGTCCAGCAGGCACTTGCATCATAGCAGACAAACAGGACAAGCGGTGCACCATAATAGAAATTCACTCCGCCTTTTTCTTTATCCTCGCATTCCTTTGCCAGATCCACATACTTCTGGTCATAACCGAAGGAGCAGAATTCCCTTACCTTCGCGAGACTCTCTGGTGTATTCAGCACCAGGATCCTCTGTGGCTGCAGATTAACAGCCGTAGGAGACCATCGACCCGCTTCCAGGATCTTCTCCAGTTTTTCCTGTTCCACGGGAGTTTGTGAGAACCTGCGGACGGTTTTCCGTTTTCTTGATATTTCCATGAAATCCATAATGAACCTTCCTCACACTCTTACGACGATCTTTCCATTAACCTTGCCCCCATCCTGGGCAGTCAATGCTTTCTGTATATTCTCAAAATCAAAGACCTTTCCACTGACCGGAACCAACTTTTTCTCATTCAGGAAAGAGAAGATCTCGTCTATAACCTGCTGGGTCGGATAATTGGAGAAGAAACCGGTAAGGTATACGCCGTTCGGGATATCCTTGATGGGATCAAAACCGTTTAACGCATAGACTCCGCCAAGGATGCCTGTCTGGCAGACAATGCCGCCTTTTTCCACTGCAGTAAGCGTATCTTTCAGATTGCGGGGACCGATAAGGTCAAGCGCTTTTGTCACACCATGTACTTTTCCAGTCAGCCTGCCGTCATCGATGACAGCTTCGTCCACTTCCGCAATCAGCGGCAGTTTACTTTCTTTATGCGTCGTGGCAATTACCCTGCAGCCGAGTGCTTTCGCGATCTGCATGGCCGCATAGCCAAGCGCACAGGTTGCCCCGCGGATCAGCAGCGTATCCTCTTTTTTGAGGTGCAGACATTCGAACAAGGATCCCCAGGCCGTAAAATATGTTTCCGGGACAGCGCCGAGCGCTTCCCAGGGAAGATCGCTGTTCACCGGAAATACGATCCGCCTTGGGAGAAGTGCATATTCCGCATAGCTGCCGTTGAAGGACCTTCCCATGCCGCCCATGAGCGCAACGACTTTTTGCCCGGGTTTCAGGTCCGTATCTGAGGGATCCGCAACTTCACCGACACATTCGATACCGGGGATAACCGGCTTCTGAATATAAGCGGCATTGATCTCACTGCGGCGGAGGATCTGCTCCGAATGATTCAGTCCGAAGGCCTTTACTTTGATCAGTACCCATCCGGGTTTCACTTCCGGCACCAGGCATTCGGACAGGACAATATCTTTACCCTCTGTTATTTTATCCAGTAATACGGCTTTCATATCAATACCTCTGAACAGCCTGTACCGGGCAGTTTTCAAAACAGTTCCCGCACTGCAGGCAGTGATCAGGCTGAATACGGAACGGCGTTCCTTCTTCGATACAGTTTTGCGGACATACGCTCTGACACGTTCCGCAGCCAATACAGTTTTCACTGATGTAATAGCCCTTCCTTACCGTTACGGCATCACCGACAGTAAAATACTCCCTCGTGATGGGGCGTGTGGAAAGGCAGAAATACTCTATCGTGTAGTCCTTCAGCATAAAGATCGTGTCGATGTTCTTTGTTTCACCCGGATAAACATTTTCCAGATAAGGCTGCTCTGCATAAATAACGTCCCGCCATTTGATCTGTTCTTCTTCCGGCACTTCAACAGTCCTGCCGGACAGGCGGATCGTTTCTTTATACTTTGTATAGCCGAGGATCTGTACCCTTCCGTCAGCCTTCAGCTGTCTGGCAAATGGTTTTCCCCTGGCTGTCAGAAAATACAGTGTTGTTCCTTCATAGTGAATGGCACTGATGTTCCGCACCTGCGGAGCCCCATCTTCATCTACCGTAGCGAAATCCAATACGCCGACATAACCAAGTTTCTTCAGGCATGTTTCAATGTCCATCATCCGATCCTCCTGTCACAGGCGGGGCTCAGCAGTCCGTTTTCCTCGCTTGCCCAGCACTGCGGGTCATCCGCGTAGAAGTCTCCGTTCGTTCCGCGGGCCACCGCAGGGCAGCCCCGGCACCAGGCCAGCAGCTTGCAGCGCGAGCATTTGCTGAAGTTCTGATATTCCCGATATTGTTCCATCCCGGTAAGCCACACATCGGCGATCCGGTCTTCAAACACATTTCCGACCTTGCTTTCCGCAACACGGCGGCAGGCATAGATCTCGCCGGTGGGAAGGATGGTGATGTGGCAGTTGCCGCAGTTGCAACCACCGTAGATCATGCCTTCCTTCGCATTTTCCGGGATTCTGAATGCACCAGTCTCATACTCATAGAGCGTCCAGAGGTGATCTTTCTTGTTGAAATACGTCTGGCAACCCTCAGCTTCATATTCTTTAAATTTCTGGTCGCATATCTCAAGAAGCTGGCGATATTCCATAGCGGTCATGGAGGTATCCAGTTCTCCGCCGCTGGGAACATAGCGGGAGAAGGCAAAGATATTCGCGCCTGCCTTTACGACCTCATCGATAATCCCCGGAACCTCCATGCGGTTCTGCTTTGAAACCGTGGTCATGATCACGCTCCGGATGCCGGCGCGGTTAATGCAGCCGATCTTCTCCAGCGTGCAGTCAAAGGATCCGGGCTTTCTGAACCAATCGTGAGTCTCACGGAGGCCGTCCAGAGAAAGCTGGTACTTTTCGCAGCCGTACCATTTCAGTTCGCGGCACACCTGATCGTTTAAGTGGAACGGATTTCCCATGATCGTAAACTTCACGCCATGCTCGTGGAACAGATCCAGAAGTCTCCAGAAATCTGGATGCAGGATCGGATCTCCTCCGGTCAGGTAGAAGTAGGGCGTACGACCGAACACTTCACAGAAGTCCAGGCAGTTGTAAAACGTGTCCTGCATCTCGCTCCAGGTCATGGATTTGAGGCAGGTATGATCGCCTGCAGCGAAGATATAGCAGTGTTTGCATCTCTGGTCACATTCATCCGTGATATGCCACTGAAAAGAAAAGTACGGTTTCATTCTGTCATCCTCCGATGATCCTGCATCTCTATCTGAAATCAGCGTTCTGCTGATGGGATTCTCTTAAGGAATCCCCCGGCCGGTAAGAGCCGGAGGATCAGGTGGAACAGTAAGAAGGTTTCCTGTAAGCGTGTTCTTACTTGTCGCTTGCGCCGCAGGCAGTTCCGCAAGCCGCAGGTGTTTTGTCCGGTTTATCAGCTGCTCCGCAGGCCGCCGGGGTCTCTGCCGGCTTGTCCGCTGCACCACAGGCTGCCGGAGTCTCTGCCGGCTTGTCCGCTGCACCGCAGGCTGCCGGAGTCTCTGCCGGCTTGTCCGCTGCACCGCAGGCTGTCCCGCAGGCTGCTGCCGCCTTGTTTTCCTCTGCCCATCCGGCGATGTTTGCTAATGCCATGATCGTATCCTCCTTCGTGAAGTGGTTTTCAGCAGGCACCATTGCCTTCTGTGGTTCCAATGTAACCGACCGGCGTATGTTCCACAAGAACGCACTTTTTTATTACATAGGCACCTTTTTGTAACCCATCGACAGACGCTTCCTGTTGTGCTATATTATTTTTGAATGCAGGTTTCAAATATGAACCATTGCGCAAATAAGCCGTTTTTCGCATTGCTGATGCATACAGTACGGCGCCTGAAAGGAGCTTACTTATGAAGACAAAAGAAGAATTGCCGGAGTGCCCGGTTGCGACCACCGTACAGCTGATCGGCAGCAAATGGAAGCTGCTGATCCTCCGGAATCTCCTGGTCCGCCCCTGGAGGTTCAATGAACTGCGAAAGGGCTTGGACGGCATCAGCCAGAAGGTCCTAACCGACAGCCTGAGGTCTATGGAAGAGGATGGGATCATCACCCGGACCGTCTATCCGGAAGTCCCGCCGCGTGTAGAGTATGCTTTAAGCGAGTTGGGTGAATCCATGCGGCCGATCATCAAGTCGATGGAAGACTTCGGCAACTACTACAAAAGTCTCGCCGCAAAATAAAAAGAGCCGGAAGATGCCTCATAAGTTCAAGGCATCTTCCGGCATTTCTTTTCTGCTCCTTAGTGGCTTCGTTCTCTGTCTCTGTGTTCTGTTTCTTTTCTCTCTGCTTCATAGAGAGATTCAATATTCGTTCTGGCAATCGTCAGTTCCTGGGCTTCGTCCCGCAGCTTCCGGTATTCAGCATACGCTGCCTTCTTTCCGGAGAGGAGCTCCGCATACTCCGCATTTAACTCTTTTACCTTCGGAAGCTTCTTTACCCCAAGTTCATCAAAGGCCTGCTTGGCCGCCTTATGCAGCGTCAGTTCTTCGCGGTGGGCTTCGAAGAACTTTTTACTGTATCCTGCCTTGCGGTAGGCTTCATAGGTGGATCGCGTTTTAGAGTAATTGATGATGTGCTTCTTCAAAGTGGCGATCTCTGCCAGGCGCTTTTCCGATGCCTGGATGGAGGAAAGGAGTTCATCCCTTTTCGCAGCCTTCTGCGAGGCCAGATCCTGCAGCTGCTCTGCGGAATCGATGTTGTGATCCCGGAGGAAGAGCAGTGTCTTTGACATCTGCTTCAGGTTGTAGACCGTCGCCCAACGGGCATAGCCAGGTCCTTTCTCCCGCAGTTTTTTCTGCACATCGATCAGGAGACTTACCGGTTTCTCTTTCCGCGCCTTCACGGCGGTTTTACTTTCGTGCTTTCTTTCACCGGCAAAGAAAGCGCGGATGTCTTCTTCCCGGTAACCTTCCCCGAGGGAAGAAAGCCGGATAAACCGCTGCTGAGATTTTCCCTTTACGGCCAGATATCTGCCGCGTTTCACCTCATATCCCGCATCTTCCAACGATCTGATGAAGGCCTCGAACTCCTTCGGCTTTCCGGCAAGAATGGTGTCTATATCGCTGCAGATGATGCTTCGGACGGATTCCCGTTTCGGATATACCGTCCGTTTCTTTCGCTCGGAGTATGGCGCCGGCGTTATGACGGAAAGCCCGTTCTCCAGACAGATGAGATCGCTGATCTTCTGGAGGGCAAGGCCGGAGCGCCGGAAATCCCGGAACTTCTTTGTGCCGTCCATGGCTGTGGAGTTGAACACGATATGATTGTGGATATGCGCCCGGTCCGTATGCGTCGCCACGATAAAGGAATATTTCCCCTTGGTGAATCGCAGAGCCAGCTCGTGCCCGAGACGGTTGGCTTCTTCCGGCATGATCTCCCCAGGCTTGAAAGACTGCCGGATCTGATAGGCGATCACATCATCCGTCCTGCTGCGGCCGGTCACCTGGAAGTACAGGCGCTTCTGCAGCATGAATTCCTCATCTACCGTGATGGGATCACAGCCGTAGGCCGTGACCAGCTCGCCTTTTTCCGTCTTTTCCGGATTCTTGGCATAATCCGTACGGGCGCCCAGGGTCTGAGCTATGGTCCGGCCCTTGTTCGCATGCAGGGCAATGAGTCTGACTGCTGCCATAGTGTTCACTTCCTTTCTCGTCATGTAACGGCGGCGCAGAGAACATCCCTGCGCCGCCGTCTTTCTTTACTGGATCGTCGCCAGTCTCGCCAGGATCTCCTTGGCGGTTTCCCAGATCTCGTCCTGCTTCGCCTGCATGTCAGCGATATCAGCACCATAGATGCTGCCGGTGGCATTTGCCTTCCTGGCCACCTGGTTCAGGTTGTTGGTGGCGTTACGAAGAAGCAAAATCATCTGGCTGATATCGGACGTATCCAGTTTGACGATATAGCCATCCAGGGACATTTTCCGGATATAGGCGCTGCGGTTTTTCACACCGGCTTCCTGCATCTTCTCATGAAGCCGCTCCCATTCCTCCTTCGTCCACAGGACATGAATTTCCTGATTCCTGATTTTCATACTCTCACCGGTACCTCCTCGTCGCGTAAAAGCCTGGGTCTGTGTTTTCTGGTTTCTGCCTCCGCTTTCTCGGCAGCTTTTGCCGCCTGGGCCTGCCGCTCTTTCAGAGCTTCCAGCACGGACCGTCGTTCCTCGGAGGCTTCCGATTCCCTGGCACTCTGTCGCAGGATCTCTGCCGGGTCCGGCTGAGGCTGGTTATTGATCACGCCGTCAAAGTGATTGTCGTTCTGTTCCACGGAATCCTCCACGGCACGGAGGGCAGCACGCTGCGGATCCCGTTCCGGGAAACGCTCCGGATGGAGGATGATCTCCACTCGGTCACTGACCTGCGGATCATCAAAGACAACACCGTTCAGCCATTCCTCGCACTCATGCCATCCGCCCATGGTCAGCAGATTCCCGTAAGCACCGTAAAAGCGCAGATTATCCTCTGTGCTTTCCAGAGTGTCCAGCACATATCCGGCAGCTTCCATGGCCGCGACCAGCTGATCCTTTTCCGCCGGGTGATCGTGCAAAGGCTCGGTGTGAGCTTCATCCCATTTACTCATGATCTGCCTCCTCGTCGTCATAAACCGTGAAATCGACACCGGCAAAGTCGGTATCAGTGACGTTCTCCAGCTTCTTCACCATGCTCAAGCACTGGGCAATCAGCTCCGCATCCTGCATCATTCCCATTTCGTTCATGAGAGAGAGGATCGCCGTGCGGCGGGTGGATGTGTCAAATGCGCGGAGCAGGGTGATCTCTTCAACAGTAAACATTATCGTGTTTCCTCCTTCTGCTTTTTCGGTTTCCGGGATGCCTTCGGCTCCCTGGGTTTCGGTGTCTTTGCTTCCAGGTCCTTCAAGACAGATTTCTTTTCGGGCTCCAGTTTTGCCTGGTGAATATCCGCTTTTCCTGCCTGAATGTCCGGTTTCTGCATGTCGCGGACTTCTTTCTCCGTAAATCTGGCAGGAGCGGGACGCAGCTCATAATCGCCGGCTTCCTTTTCTGTCAGAGGCTTCTGGTACTCCACATATCCCCAGGCCTGGATCATGCCATTCTCTACCGGGATGCGGCTGTCGGCATCATAGTTGTGGACCTCCACGACCGGATTGTCCGGCGGTTTTGGAAATGTCCCGATGTCTACCGGCCGCTGTGTGGAGTAATAACGGTAGGTGCCGTTTTCCTGCAGACCGGGAACCGGCTGGTCAGGTTCTTTCGGAGGCATGAAAGCTGCAGCAGCTTCGGAGAACTCCTTTACTTCGGTGATCAATGCTGCCGCCCTGGCAGAGCAGTCACCTTCATCGGCCACAACCTCCTGGAGGAATTCCAGGATGCCCTCGACCTGCGTACCATTTTCCAGGAGCATTTCCTTGTTCTGCTGGACGACGGCTTCCCGGTCATCGACCGCATCGACGTAACCGTAGTAATCATAGTCATAGGAAAGGTCATCCAGTTTCACGGCCAGTGCTTCTGCCTGGGTTTCCAGCTCTGCCATTTTCTCCTTCTGGAGAATCTGCAGCTGCTCATCGATCCCGGTAATCATCTCATCAGCCGCCTTCCGGATCCGGTCCAGGGAAGCTTTCAGTTCCGGCGTATCCTTGCCGGCGGACCAGCCTGCGATATAGGCGAAGCTGTAATCACTGGTCTCGATTCCGAAGTGCTGGGCGACGGTATAGGCAACGGATTCTGCCTCCACTTCTTTGGCATTCCGGGTAAGGCGCGGTTCCTCCGGCGGCATTTCCTTCGGATCCATGGAGTGAAGCTTCTGGTGCGTCATCTCATGAATCAGGGTCTTAATGGTCTGAACCTGGCTCATGCCTTCCTGCAGGGCGATCCGGTGATCCACCGTATGGTAATAACCCTTTGCGCCGGAGTCGATCTGCTCAAAACCGATAGTGACAGGACAGGAACGCTTTAGGGCTTCGAAGAACATCTCGTACTGACGGACATCACCGGTCAGTTCATTCACGCCGATGGACGGGAGCGGGCGGCCGTCAGTCTGGGAAACATCAAAGACATTGACCACCTTGAATGCCGGCACCATGACTTCCTTCAGCTCCGTTGCCTTTGTCCCGTCCGGATTCATCCTGGCCTGTCCGGTGGAGGGATCGATGACATCGACCTCCATCTTTCTCTTATAGGGAGT
>Ga0256407_10002042_pt1 | contig 39882 bp, 41 predicted proteins | sample RumenRJG_04DNA_FD_193489 | JGI IMG/M metagenome (GOLD analysis project Ga0256407, IMG submission 193489) | Bovine rumen microbial communities from Lethbridge, Alberta, Canada - RJG_04 | ecosystem: Host-associated > Mammals > Digestive system > Stomach > Rumen | place: Canada: Alberta... | reverse complement strand
GTGCGTCAATGCGGATGACCTGGTATTGGCAGCAGCTGCCGGAGCGTACATAAACGGTGCTGCAGGCGAACTGGCCCAGAGCCGCAGGAGTGATGTCACAATGACTGCAGCGGATACAGCAGCCTGCGTTGCAGAGACAGTTGAGGGAATCATAAGAAGACATAGAAACGGAAAGATAGTTACTTCTCCATAATCTCGTCTATGGCATGTATGACTGCATGCCTGAAGCCGCATTCCTCAAGAGCGCTGATGCCTACTATAGTAGTGCCGCCCGGTGAACAGACAGCATCCTTGAGTGCTCCCGGGTGAAGGCCGCTCTGCATCATATACTCTGCGGTGCCTTTCATCATCTGAGGAACTATGGCATATGCCTGGGCACGGCTCATGCCGTGTTTGACGAGCCCGTCTGCCAGCGCCTCAATGAATACGTCAACAAATGCCGGGGTACATCCCGCGCCGGTGCCGCCGAGGGACAGCAGCTCGGGACTGAAATACTCGATCTTTGCGATCCTGCTGAATACACCCTCGAACAGTGCCAGCTGCTCATCCGTAAGGGTGTGCCTGCTTTCTGCGGCGATTATCCCTTCGCCTACCGCCACAGGGGTGTTCGGGATGGTGCTGATGTGGCTGTATCCTTCTCCGAGCCATTCCTCGTACATGCTGCACGACACACCTGCAGCTATGGAGAAGATGATTTTGCCCTTAAGGGCCTGCGCAGCAGATCTGACTGCCTCTTCGACCTGTTCAGGCAAAACGGCTATGACGACGATGTCTGAGGCCGATGCGACTTCTTCCGCAGAAGCAAGCGCGTTTATGCCGAGATTACTGCATTTTGCATGAAGCCTCTCCTGATTCCTGGCACAGGCGTATATATTCCCTGCAGGTACGGCGTCCTTCTTCAGAAGTCCTTCGCAGATCGCTCCTGCCATGCTGCCGAAACCTATAAAACCTATCTTAACTGCTGAAATGTCCATATGACCGCCTCCCGGGTTATATTGAGCACCGCTTGTCAGCAAAACTGACTGATTATCTGAAGTATATAACACTCTGTCTTTCACGGCAAAAGGAGATTGTAGTATACTGATTATCGTAATGATGGCATTGTAATCAGCAAAGGGGGCGCCCATGGATAGTATCAAAGATAAGCTGCCAATCATCGCGGTCGTATTGTCCGTACTTAGCATTATAATGGTGATCACTATGTTTGTTGAGGTCAACAGGCTCAGATCGCCTGAAGAGGGGACTGAGACACAGTATGTCATGTACATCGGGACGAATGACAAGGACACCAATCTGCCTAAATACTCTCAGGAAAGCTGCAGAGAGATAGTGGACAAGATATGCCTTGAGTATTTTGAAGGATATACACTGCAGGAGGCGACCGGAGCCTGGACGGACGAGAACAACCGCGTGACGCATGAGTACACGATCGTCTGCTATTTTGACGATACAGACCGGAATACCGTAAATCTTGCAGCAGATGAGATCATGAAGGCGCTGAATCAGCAGACAGTGCTGATCGAGCAGGATAATATACGTATGGAATACTACAGCGGAAGCGAGGATTAATAAAGTAATGAAGAGATCTGAAATAAACAGCGTCATACGCGAGATGGAAGAGCTTATCAATAAGGTGGGATTCGCTCTGCCGCCATTCTGCAGATGGACACCAGAGGAGTGGGAGAGCAAAGGTCATGAGTACGATGAGATAAGAGACAACATGCTCGGATGGGATATAACCGATTACGGACTCGGGGACTTCAGCAAGGTCGGCATGGGACTTATCACACTGAGAAACGGCAACCAGCATGATCCGAAATATAAGAAGACATATGCTGAGAAGCTCCTCTTCCTGCGCGATGATATGATATCCCCGATGCACTTCCACTGGGTGAAGTCGGAAGACATCATCAACCGCGGCGGCGGGACTCTTCTGCTGCAGGTCTATAACGATGACGGAAACGGCGGGCTCGCAGATACCGATGTGCTGGTCAATTCGGACGGTCGCTCCTACTATGTGCCTGCAGGGACTGAGGTGAGACTTGAACCGGGTGAGAGCATCACTCTGTGGCCTCATCAGTATCACGAGTTCCATGTTGTGCCGGGATCGGGAAGTGTACTTATAGGAGAAGTATCCCAGTGCAACGATGACAACACCGACAACAGATTCTATGAGCCGGTATACAGATTCCCTGAGATAGAAGAGGACGAGCCTCCGTACAGACTGCTCTGCAGCGAGTATCCTGCGGCGAAGTAGTCAGCTGCGCGATGCAGCCGGTGCGGACACAAGACGCCTGAACAGCAGGCACAGAAGACCGCTTACAGCAATAATAGAAATCACATAAAGCGCCAGCCCGAGAGGGATCCCGGCGCTTTTCTGTATTATATCGACCAGTGGCTGCGGTGACAGGTGATAAGGATTCAGGTAAAACATCGCTGCGTAGCTGTGGGGGATGAGCCCCTCTGCATAAGAGGCAGCCATAAGTGGCTCGACTGCGATGTTGATGCATACCGCAGCAGCGCACATCACAAGAAAGAGCATGGACGCACGCGCAAAACCGCGCCGCGAGAGATCTGCCATGCGTGAGAGCAGTATGGTAAGGCTGATCATAAGAAGGATCCCGTGCCAGACAAATCCGTGCAGCGTGAGAGTAACATAGGAGCGGAGATAGTCCTCCGGAATGATGAGAGCGGCAGCGGCCCCGGTGAAAGTATAGACTGCCAGGAAAGTGAAGACAGGCCCGGCGGTAGAGGATCTCACACCATCTGCACCTCTGCAGAGGAATGGCAGCAGTATGCACAGATACACAGGCACTGAGCACAGCTGGAACGGGAAGTACCACCAGTCGTATGTGCCGCCGTTCACAACGCAGTACAGGAACAGCTGCTTGTATATCTCCATCAGTGCGAGCACCCAGCCGCACACCGCAAGAAGCCGGACTCTGCCCGCGTCGCTCAGCCGTTTTGCGCATACTGCACCTGCAGCTGCAATGATCACAGCAACTAAAACCGCGGCGATATGGAATGCCCCGAACATCGGAGGCACCTCCATGCGCCATGCAGTATATTCAAGAAAATGTTGCAGTGATCCGCTGAGAATAATCATAGAAGTCTAGGTGATGAAAAGGTTTTACTTACGGAAATTGTACTTCAAAAACCTGCCGGTGAAAACAGCCGTATACAAAACTGTTTTTTACAGGTACAACAGCCGCTAAATGGTGAGACTGGTTGACCCCGAAAGGATTCACCTATAAAATAACTGTAACTGTGCATAAGGGTATGAAAACGGACAATAAACAAATGGGAAGAAACAGAAACCATAAAAAAGAAATAAGAAAACGCATCGGCGTCATGCTTTTGTCACTTGTTGTGGCAGTGACCATGATGCCTGTTTTAGCGTTTGCTGATGAGACTCCGGTGCCGGATGATCAGGCTCCTGCAGAAGCTGCAGAGATGCAGGAAGAACCTGCTGTTCAGGAGGATGAGCAGACAGAGACGGTGATCACTGATGAAGAGGTGACTGAAGAGCCGGAGGTCATAGAAGAACAGGCTGAAGATGAAAACGGCAGCCTTGATTTTGGTGAACTGGAACTGACAAGGCCTGATGTTGAGCTGAAGGACCCTGATGACCTGCTTAGCGAGTATATCGACAACGGCATCAGGGAAGAAACAGGCACAACGCTGACAGCTCCGTCATCAGATACAGGGATCAGCCGCATCCAGAAGAAGGCAAGGCTTGCCGGCCGTGTGTCGGTCCTGAACGCGAATGAGAAGGCTGTATATGAGCAGCTCAAGGCAAAAGTCGCAGCAATAGCAGAGGGCAGCGCAAACAGGACGAATATCAGAGTAACCTACTATGGTGACGTAGATTACCATTCGGTGCTCAATGCGCTGATGCTGGATCTGCCTTACGAGTTCTATTGGTACGACAAGACGGTAGGATATATGTACGGCAGCAATTCCAGGGAATTCCTCTACCTGTTCAGCGTTTCGAAGGACTATGCAGACAGCTCGGTGCATTACAGTAACACCGGATTCGTCTGCGGAGTGGATGTGAACAAGGCAAGGAGCACGAAAGCGGCTGTCGATAACGTATCTGACATCATCAACGAGTTCTCTGACAAGAGCGACGTTGACAAGCTGTACGGATACAGGAACAGAGTCTGCGAATTCGCATCCTATGACAATGATGCGGTCAGAAGGAGCAATGAGTATTATGCCAGAATAAACAGCGGCCAGAATGCTGACCCGTTCTATGGTGATCCGTGGCAGCTCATATACGTATTCGACGGCAATGACTCGACCAATGTCGTCTGCGAAGGATATTCCAAGGCTTTCCAGTACCTGTGCAACAGAACGGATTTTGCGGACAGCGCTGTAGCATGCCATACAGTGAGCGGAGATCTGTATAACGGTGCACGCAATCTGGGCGGCCATATGTGGAACATCGTCCATATGGGCAACGGCGGCAATTACATAGCAGATATCACGAACTGCGATAACGGCCAATACGCAATTGAGAACTATTTCCTGAAGGGATACAGTGCCGGCAATGTGGATGACGGATATACCTTCTCCCGGCTGACTTACGTATACGATGATGAAACATTCGGCGGGTATACAGACGAAGATGGTGATGAACATACCGGCATGTACACTGAGCAGGAGCTGACCCTCTCAGATGCAGACTATGACACCGGAGAGCCGGCCGTTACTCATATAGCGGCAAAAGAAGCATCATGCACGGCCAGCGGTAATGTGGAGTGCTGGCGTAGACTCGGATATTACTACAGTGACGAGAATTGCGCTGACTCGTCATGGATGTCTCATTCTCAGGTGGTCATCACAGACAGCCATGAATGGTCGGGGTGGACGACTGCGAAGGCTGCGACATGCACGGCTGCAGGGACCCAGAAGAGGACCTGCGATAAGTGCGGTGCGGTCGAGACTAAAGCAATCCCGGCACATGGTCACGCATGGAGGAGGACGGTCCTTCTTGACAGCGACAGCTACAGATGCGCACACTGCGGCTCATCGTACTCCGTATCGAAGGTCATAGTCGATCTGCCTAAGGTGTCGATCAAAAAACCGGGAAGGGCTAAGGCATCCTTCACAGCTAAGTGGAAGAATGTCAGCAAGAAGAACCGTAATAAGATCGGCGGAATAGAGATCCAGTACAGCACGAGGAGAGACTTTGCTTCCTCGTATACTGTAACTACTGCGAAGAAAACTGCTTCAAGCAAGAGGTTCAAAAAACTCGCACGCAAGACCACTTATTATGTGCGGGTCCGCTCATACAGGTGGGTAGGCGGCAGGAAGCATGTTTCGGCATGGTCCGCGGTAAAGAGTGTAAAGACAAAATAGTCATAACAATATAAGGGGAACAAGGGACAGGAAAGAAGGAAGTAAAATGCAACTGAAACTGAGAGACGAACTCCTGAATATGGAGAAAGTAAGCTACGCGATGGATCACATCGAGCTGCCTGAGGGCGGTGTCGACTGCAGCGAAGGCTGTACACCGTACGGATTTCCGCCGGAAATGCTCAAGGCAGTAGAGGATTTTGACATGAACAGGCTGGGACCTTATCCGCACAGCACAGCGATTTTTGACGGCCTGCTCGAATACTGGAAGGGTCAGTTCTTCCTTGAACCGGAAAATCTCTTCCTGACCGACGGAAGTATTGCAGCCATCTACGTTGTCTGCAACATTTTCAACCGTCCGGGAGCCAAGGTCATAGGCGTTGCACCTCAGTTTACGGATTTTGAGATGACAGTCCGTCTGCTCGGCATGGACTATCAGCCGGTGATGCTGAAAAAGGAGAACAATTACACCATAGATCCTGATGAGATCATCGAAGCGATAGATGAAGAGACAAGTCTCGTATACATTGATAATCCGAACAACCCGACAGGTCAGGTCATAGACAGCTACGCTATTGAGCAGATCCTCAAGAAGGCTGAGAAGTGCGGTGCGGCAGTAGTAGTCGATGAGGCATATGGTGACTTCATGCCTAACCAGAACTCGGCTGCAAAATTCCTTGAGAAGTATGAGTGCATGATCATGATGCGTACGCTCTCCAAGGCGTTCGGTCTTGCCGGCCTCAGGATAGGCTACATCATCGCTCACAAGCCGGTCATCGCAGCTATGCGCAAGATCACGAACCCGTATCAGGTGAGTGAATTTGCCCGTGAGCTCGGCGGCGAGGCTCTGCGCCATTCATACCACATCTGGGAGAATGTCACTGACTTTGCAAAGATGAAGAGGGAGATCAAAGCGACGGTAGGTCATAAGCTCCACATCGCGCAGACCTATGACACCGTATCTATATTCCTGCTCTGGCACGATGACGAGAACGTAGATCTCAAACAGGAATTCTTCGACAGAGGAGTGCTCTGCGTATCCGGATCCGACTTCACCGGGCTCGGAAAGAATTTTGCGAGAATAAGACTTCCGAAGATAGATGAGTTCCCTGTTCTGTTCAGGGCGATAAAAGCGATCGATCTCGGGGAGTAGTGATGCGGCGGCGCGCCGGAAAGGTGCGGCTGCAGAACTGAGAATAAAAAACAATAAAAGCGCCTGACGGCTCGATGCTGTCAGGCGTTTTGAATTCTGTGATATGTCTGTGCGTCTGTATATGCAGCCCCGGATATCAGGAATCGAGGAGATTCTCAAAGCTGCTGACTATGCTGCTGCTGATACGGCCTGTGTGGACATCACAGTAATTTGCTATGAGTGTTCCTACGATCAGGAGAACCATGGCTTCGGCTTCCTTCTTGCCGACTTTGTCCCCGTATACCTTGATGAGAGCATCTTCCATGACTTTGCGCCAGTCTGCGAATTCCTCTTTGACAACAGCGGCGATCTCAGGGTTGTAACGGGTCAGAACATAGATCTGCGTAAGTGCACTAGGGCGCTTGTCACCGAAATTGTTCTCTGCTACATAGGACATGAATGCATTGAGATAGTTGATGTTCGACTTGTAGCGCTTGCGGCTGTGTGTCTCAAACCAGCCGATACAGATCTGCGAAACGAAATCGCGGACGTACATGATGTAGCTCAGTACGAGATCGTCCTTGCTGTTGAAATAATTGAGAAGGTTGGCGTGTGACATGCCGGCTTCTCTTGCTATATCCCTGAGAGAGACGTTCATAATAGGAGTCTCTTTCATGCATTTCTCAAAGGCCATCAGGATATCCATCCTTACCTTTTCTTTATCTACTATCAGTGGCATAAGCCTCTCCTTTTCCCGGCCCTTTTCTGACCAACCCGGAATAAATCTGACCGCATGGTCATTCGCTTACTATGCGTATTGTATCAGAAAAAGCTTGAAAAATGAATGGATCGAGCCGTTAATTCCGCTCTGTATGAAAAAAATGCAATTCGCAGTTTCTGACCTCTATTCATTCTGTATCCATGGCATATGGAAAGTGATATAATCTAGAAGATTTGATAAGGTAAGGGGCGGAGGAAGAAAATATATAAGAGGTGATCGGTCATGAACGACAAGGACAGAGCTGCTGACATGCAGAGTGAAGACAAATACAGAAAGAGACATAAAATGTTCGCGCAGATCCTTAAGGAGGAACTGCTGCCGGCGATGGGATGTACTGAGCCTATCGCGATAGCGTATGCCGCAGCAGTAGCGGCAAAAACCCTCGGGAAGCGCCCTGATGAGATGATCATTGAGGTAAGCGGGAACATTATCAAGAATGTAAAGAGCGTAGTGGTGCCGCATACCGGAGGCCTGAGAGGCATCCCGGCTGCAGCTGCTGCCGGCGCGGTGGCGGGCAATGCAGACGCAGAGCTCGAGGTCATATCCAATGTTACACCTGAGCAGATCGAAGAGATGTCTAAGTACATGAAAAATGCTCATCTCGAGGTGCGCCACGTGGACAACGGACACATCTTCGACATCATCATAACGGCAAAGAAGGACGGCGACGAGTCATGCGTCAGGATAGTGGACTATCATACCAATATAGTTCTGATCAGAAAAAATGATGAGGTGCTGCTCGAGAAGGAAATCGTTGAGCAGACAAGCGGACTTACAGACAGGAGCGTTCTCTCCGTAAGACGTATCGTCAAGTATGCAAATATGGCAGATCTGGATGAAGTAAGGGAAACCCTTGAAAGGCAGATCAGCTACAACATGGCAATAGCTGAAGAGGGAATAAGAGGCAACTACGGGGCCAACATCGGTTCGGTTCTGCTCTCAGGTCACCCGGATGATATAACATACAGGATGAGAGCGTATGCCGCAGCTGCAAGTGACGCCCGTATGAACGGATGCGAGCTGCCGGTAGTCATAAACTCCGGAAGCGGCAACCAGGGAATAACAGCCAGCGTCCCGGTCATCGTATTCGCAAGATGCAACAACAAGACACATGAGGAGCTGCTGCGCGCACTTCTTGTTTCCAACCTTGTGACGATCCATCTCAAGACCGGCATCGGAAGGCTCTCTGCTTACTGCGGAGCGGTCAGTGCCGGCTGCGGAGCAGGTGCGGGAATCGCATATCTTCAGGACGGAAGTGTTGACGCCGTTGCCCATACCGTAGTAAATGCCATCGCTATTGACTCGGGTATCGTGTGCGACGGAGCCAAGGCAAGCTGCGCTGCCAAGATCGCATCAGCTGTAGATGCAGGACTCATGGGCTTCAATATGTACAGACAGGGAGACCAGTTCTTCGGCGGTGACGGGATCATCAAAGACGGTGTTGAGAAGACCATCGAGACCGTCGGCAAGCTCGCAAGACGCGGCATGAAGGAGACCGACGAGGAGATCATCCGCCTCATGCTCGAAGACTAGAAAAATTTTGCATAAAAAGTGCGCCCTGCAGATCCTGCGGTGCAGGACCTGCAGGGCGCATAAGCAAAGGTTGAAAGGTCTTATATCAGTACCTTGGAGAGGAAGTCCTGAGTTCTCTCCATCTGAGGATGGTTGAGAACCGCATCAGGAGTTCCCTGCTCCACAATGTATCCGCCATCCATGAAGATGACCTTGTTGGCCACTTCCTTGGCAAATCCCATCTCATGTGTGACAACGACCATTGTCATTCCTTCTTTGGCCAGAGCCTTCATTACATCAAGAACTTCTCCGACCATTTCAGGGTCAAGAGCCGATGTAGGCTCATCAAAAAGCATTACCTCAGGGTCCATGGCGAGAGCCCTTGCAATAGCTACACGCTGCTGCTGGCCGCCCGAGAGGTTCCTCGGATACTGATCTGCCTTGTCTGCAAGGCCGACGCGCTCAAGCAGCTTCATGGCTTTTGCTTCTGATGCCTTCTTATCTTCCTTCTTTACGTTGACCGGTCCGCATGTGAGATTGTCGAGTACGGACATGTGAGGGAAGAGGTTGAAGGACTGGAATACCATGCCCATCTTGGTTCTTATACGGTCGAGATTCTGCTCGGTTATCAGCTCGCCGTCTATGTATATCTCACCGTCTGTCGGCTCCTCGAGCCTGTTGATGCAGCGAAGCATCGTTGATTTGCCGGATCCGGACGGACCGACGATGCACAGAACCTCGCCCTTGTCGATGTTCTGGTCAATTCCCTTGAGAACCTCAAGATCTCCGAAGCTCTTCTTAAGGCCTTTTACTTCTATCATGCTCATGCTGCAGCCTCCTTTCTTGCCATCCTGCGCTCATATCCGTTGATGAGCTTGGAAAGAGGAATGGTCAGCACCATGTATGCGAGAGCAACGCCGATGTATGCCGGGAAGGTCTCAAATGATGAGGAGTTCCACAGCTGACCGCGGCGCAGGATCTCGACGACTCCTACGTAACCGAGTACCGATGTTTCCTTGATGAGGGTTACGAACTCGTTGCAGAATGCCGGCAGAATGATTCTGATGGCCTGCGGGATGATGACGAGTCTCATAGCCATTCCGTGGCTCATTCCGAGAGATCTTGCTGCCTCCATCTGTCCCTTGTCAATGGCCTGAATTCCGGATCTGATGACCTCGGACATGTATGCTGCGGAGTTGCATCCGCATACGATGATGGCCGGAAGGACCATCTGCGGCCATGTGAAGTCTATTCCCCATGACTGGAGCAGCCATGGCACACCGTATGCCATGATCAGTGCCTGAGCCAGCATCGGTGTTCCTCTGATTATGTCTACATATACCTTTGCGATCACGTGCAGGACCTTGCTCTTGGTCTGCGAGCATAATGCAAGGAGCAGCCCTAGAGCTGCTCCTATTACAATTGCAATAAGACTTACGCATACCGTAGCAGGAATACCCTTGCAGGCGATCAGGAATCCTTTAAGATAAATACCCATCTATATTCCTTTCACTTGCCTGGATTATCTGTATTTGTTTGATTCGGGCCCCTTCTTATGACTAGGAGAACCACTTAGCTACGAGCTCTTCGTAAGTACCGTTTTCCTTGAGCTCTGCAAGACCTGCATTGAGCTTGTCGAGAAGCTCAGTGTTGCCCTTCTGAACTGCGAATGCGAACTCTTCGTGCTCACCGAAGCTGTCGCCGACGAACTTAGCGATGTCGCTGTGTGCGTTGAGGTAAGCTTCGCCTACCGGCTTGTCAACGATGACACCCTGAACGTCTCCGTTCTGGAGCTGGAGGTAGCAGTCTGTCCACTGGTTGAGAACTACTCCGTCAGCGATCTTGCCTTCTTCCTTCATCTGCTGAACCATGTCTCCGCCTGTTGTACCGATCTGGCTTGCGAGCTTCATGTCGGAAGTAACTGCATCGATTCCTGTGAGCTCGCTGTCAGACTTTACGAGGAGCATGAGATCACTTTCAAAATATGTATCGCCGAAGTCTACCTTTTCAGCACGGTCTCCTGCGAGCTTGTTCATGCCTGCGCAGATGATGTCGCCCTGGTTGGACTGAAGAGCAGGGATGAGGGAGTCAAATTCCATGTTTACCCACTCGATAGTGAGGCCCTGGCTCTCTGCGATAGCGTTCATCATGTCAACGTCGAATCCGATGATGTTTCCTTCTTCGTCTGTTGACTCGAACGGAGCGAATGTTGCTTCTGTAACGACCTTGAGTGTTCCGCCTTCGCCGCCCTCAGCAGCTTCGCTGTCTCCGCTGTCTGAGCTGCCGCCGCATGCTGTCATTGCGAATACCATCATGATGCCGAGCATAAGTGCGAGCATTGTCTTTAATGTGTTCTTCATAGTGTTTTACCTTTCTTCCTTTGCCTTTTGATTTATTACCTTTGCTGTAGCCCTGACCGAAAATGTATTTTTATAAATAAAAATGCATAATCAGTAGTTACAATCGCAATTATACTAATAATTATGCATTAGTCAACATTTATATTCATTTTAGGCAAAACAATTCTGTATTTTCGTGAATACATTGCAAATAAAGGGCTGCAGGCGTCATCAGTCCCGGGCAAAAGGGCAAAAAAACTCCCGTTCCGCAGAGGAATGGGAGTTTTGTATTCAGTGATATTCATCAGGATATGTGATATTACGCCTGCTCATCTTCTTCCTCAGGAAGAATTACCTCTTTCCAGTACTTGTACTCGAAGTACCATATGGCGAATGTCAGGGCGACCGAAACGGCGATGTTGATAACAGGCTGCCTGTAGAAAACGGCCATCAGTACCACGAATGCTGCGAGAGTTATGCCGAACCACCTGAATGACAGAAGCTCGCCGCAGTAACCCTTCGAAAAAGGCGCAAGCAGGAAAATGAACACATAGTACACTACGAACGACGCAGTGATATATATCGTTTTGGGTATGAGTGCCACCTCAGGCTCAGGCATGAACTCGAGAGCCATGGTGAGGTTGCTCAGCGCGAATATGATGAAAATATGTATGATCATGAACGAGTTGCCGCTTATGGACATCTCGCGATCGAGAAGATGGTCATACAGGAAGCCGTAGCTCATGAAGAGCCCGACGACTATGAGGAACGCGCATAGCGAGAGATACAGCCTCATTGGGCCGAAATCTCCCCTGAAATATGTCGAAATCGATATGATCATCTCGCCGAAGGTGAATACCACGTACAGCATCACACGCTCGGTGAGGTGAGGGAAGTCCACCGCAACAAGGTCGAGCTTCTTGCGCTGGATGATGGTAGCCGCAATGCCGATGACCATCGCGACAGGCGTGACAGGAAGACCTGTAAAACGGTACACGATCATGCCTGCGATTATGGTCACGACCATGGCTGCCATGACACGGATAAAGAGCATCATGTTGGACCGCTCCCACGGTGTGCTGTATTCAGGCCTCTTCATCTTGAGGATATACTGCACCATCAGGTTGACCAGAATGAGCATCCACGCAATGTTGTACCTGTAGAAGGAACTCTCCCACTGAAGGCTGGTCCCGTCAGCCATGTAATACAGAAGGTACATGTTGATGAAGAGCCCTATGTATTCTGAGAACTCATTATTCCCGTACCTGTTGATGAACAGGGTGGTCATGTACCATATCTGGATCGTGATCAGAGTGCACAGCACATAGGTAAGGTACAGGGAAGGGTCGATAAAACCTCCGCTCAGGTGACCAACAAGTGAATTGTTCCTTCCTATCATATATACGAAGACAAGATCGTATATGAGCTCTATGTATTCTACTTTCTTCTCTTTCTGTTTAAGAAAATCCAGCATTTCGGTTCCCCTCATTTTCTGACTTACCACAGCTTCAGGTCTTTGCCCGGAAGCTGCCGACTATCAACGCTTGAATTATACCGAAGGGAGAGATGCAAAACAATGATTAATGCTCTACCCCGCCTGTGATGTGGTACAATCATATGGAAAAGATGCTGCCATAAGAAGGAGGGGAGCATGAGCAGAAATCTCGTTATCTATTACTCAAGACGCGGCCAGAACTATTTTGGCGGCAAGATCGTGGATATAGAAAAGGGGAATGCCGAGCAGCTCGCTGAGTACATAAGCGAAGCGACCGGTGCGGATGTGTTTGAAGTCCGGACTGTGGAAGACTATCCTGAGGACTACATGAAGTGCACGGAAGTTGCGCAGGAGGAGCTCAGGATGAACGCGCGCCCGCAGCTGGAGGAGTATCTCAATACGGTTGAGGACTATGACAATATTTTCGTAGTAGGACCATGCTGGTGGGGAACGTATCCTATGGCTATGTTCAGCCTTCTTGAGGAGATCGACTTTACAGGAAAGAAGGTCCTGCCGGTCATGACACACGAAGGATCAGGCATGGGTTCGGCAGAACGCGATCTTAAAAAAATGTGCAGAGGAGCCAAAATCAGAAGAGGCCTTGCCGTTCAGGGCAGCCAGGTCCCTGCAGCAAAAGACACAGTAACTGCCTGGGCAGTCAAAAACGCTAAATAATGTGTCGGTGCGGGCGGTATTATTGACACACATAAGGAGGTAAATCAATGGGCCATATTTTTACAATAGTAGTGATAGCAGTCATCATCTATCTGCTGCTGTCCAACATCAGGATAGTTCCGCAGGAGCATGCGTACATAATCGAGAGACTTGGTAAGTTCAAGACAGTATGGTATGCAGGTCTTCACCTCAAGATCCCGTTCATCGACAGGATCGTGAACAAGATCTCTCTCAAGGAGCAGGTATTCGACTTTCCGCCGCAGCCGGTTATCACCAAGGATAACGTTTCGGTCAAAGTCGACTCCGTAGTATTCTCCAAGGTCTTCGACCCGCAGAAGTACACATACGGCGTTGAAAATCCGATCGCAGGTCTGCAGAACCTGTCTGCTACTACTCTGAGAAGCATCATCGGCGGCATGGAACTCGATACTACTCTTTCGAGCCGTGAGACCATCAATGCACAGATGGAGGCCATCCTCGACGAGGCTACAGATCCATGGGGCATCAAGGTCAACAGAGTAGAGCTCAAGAACATCGACCCGCCTCGTGAGATCGAGGAAGTCATGACCAAGCAGATGAGAGCTGAGCGTGAAAGACGTCAGACAGTCCTCGAGGCTCAGGCTCATCAGGAGTCCGTAGTTTCCAGAGCAGAGGGTGACAAGAAGGCTAAGGTCCTCGCAGCTGAGGCTGAGAGAGAAGCCAAGATCGCTCTTGCTCAGGGTGAAGCTGAGTCCATCAGACTCGTTTACGAGGCTCAGGCAGACGGTCTTGAAAAGCTGAGAGAGGCTCACATCGATGAGAGCGTTCTGAGACTCAAGGGACTTGAAGCACTGAGAGATGTAGCAGACGGAAGAGCTACCAAGATCTACATGCCTACAGATATAAGCAAAGTCGTCTCGACACTCGGCGTTGTATCCGAATCGCTCGGCATCGGTGATTCCACACCGGTCGACAAGACTGAAAAGCCTAAAGCAGCACCTGCCGAAGATCCGTGTCTTCACGATGAGACAAGCAAGGAAGGCAAAGCTGCTGCCGCAACCGGCGATGATATCCGCATAGATATCGAGAGCCGCCGCAAAGACACGATCTAGTCTGTCTTTTCGAAGCCTGTGATGCAGAAGCCTGCTTCATTGCAGACAGCACAGACAGAGCATTCATTAAAATAAACATACAAAAGCAGCCCTTATATATCGTAATGCGAGCAGTGCGATATATAAGGGCTGCTTTTGATTTAAATAAGTTAGAAACTGCGATTCCAATTAGTTACATGCTGAGCACCTTGATGCTCTCGAGCAGGTCTTCTCTCGGTGTGCGCTTTGCCTCGAGTGCCTTGGCAAGATCGAAGTGTGAGATCTTTCCTGCATACTCGCCGATCGCTCTGAATGAGAATCCGTCTCTCAGAAGTTCTACAGCCTTTTCTCCTGCTTCTGTGGCGAACAGTCTGTCACGTACGGAAGGGGAGCCGCCTCTCTGCAGATATGAGAGGACTACCAGCTTGATGTCCTGTCCGGTTTCTTCCTTTACAGCCTTGATGATTTCCTGTGAGCTGATAGGGAAGCCCTCAGCTCTGATGATGATGCTGTGCAGCTTGCCGCTGACCATTCCTTCCTTGATCTTATCAACTACTTCTTCCAGAGTTGTCTCAATCTCAGGCAGGAGAACTACCTCAGCACCGCCCGTGATGCCGGAGTAGAGTGCGATGTCACCGCAGTTGCGGCCCATTACCTCGATAACACAGCTTCTTTCATGGGAAGAGCTGGTATCACGGACCTTGGATATAGCATCGAGTACTGTGTTTACAGCTGTATCGAATCCGATGGTGTGGTCTGTATACGCGAGATCGTTGTCGATGGTTCCCGGTATTCCGATGACTTTCATGCCTGTCTCTTCTTCGAGGAGTTTTGCACCTGTGAGAGAGCCGTTTCCGCCGATGACGACAAGACCTTCGATTCCGAGCTTCTTAAGATTCTCGTAAGCCTTCTGCCTGTTTTCCGGCTCCATGAACCTGACGCTTCTGGATGTCTGAATGATAGTGCCGCCGCGGTGAAGAATGTCTGCTACAGATCTTCTGCTCATCTTCTCAAACTCATTATCAATGAGACCTTCATATCCTCTGTGTACCGCAAAGACCTCCATGTCATTGTAGATGCCGTATCTTACTACTGCTCTTATTGCCGCATTCATGCCCGGCGAGTCGCCGCCGCTTGTGAGTACTGCGATTCTTTTCATTTCTGTTCCTCCTTGTGCGCTAGAGTCGTTGAGGAGATTATACACCAATACATTTACAAAATAAATTGCAGCGATTATACTTTTCGCATAAGAATGATTAAGGAGAGTAATCATGGCAAAGAACACATCAAGAAACAACCAGCCATCATCAAAAAAACCGGCCGAACCGGATAAGAAAGCCGCATCAGACATGACCGGTGAACCTGCTGCAGCTGAAAATGCATCCAAGGCAAATGCTCCTGCGGCAAAGGCAGCCAAAGAGGCTGAAGTCCTCTATCAGGTGAAGACCAGGCGCACCTCGGATATCATCATGGCGTACATCACTTTTACATACCGCGTATTCCATCCTCAGGTAACCGCGAGGATGGTGCTCTACGGGCTTCTGATATTCGTACCAGGATTCCTGGTAAAAGCTCAGGCGCTTAAGATAGTTCTGTGGATACTGGGAGGACTGGTCATACTTCTCGGACTGTTCCGTCAGTATTTATCGCTTGCAATTACTAAAAGAACCGATGAAGATTACCAGAGCGGTATAGAATTCGTATATGAATTCACTCAGAATGACGCTTCTTTCTACCGCGGCGGAGAGCTTGCCGCATACAGCAGCAAATACAAAGACATAGATGCTGTATTCTACGATGAGAATTACTACTATCTCAGCCTTAAGAGCAGGGAACTGTTTGTTATCCCTATGGATAAGTTCACGATAGGAGACCCGTCTACTTTTGCTGACTTCATATACAAGAAGAGCAAAAAAGTATGCTGCTGGATCCCGGCCAAATTAATCAACCGGATCAAAAAGCTGCAGTCACAGCATGCCATCGCAAGAGATCAGATGAAAAAATAAGGAGCTGAACCTCTTCAGTTCAGCTCCAGGATCTTCCTGATGACGGGTTCGAGAGCGTCGAGGCTCATACCGTCGTAATTGCTCTCGATCCTCTGAATAATAAGGTCTGCGTCCTCTTTGTCATACAGACCGTAAGCTCCTCCTCCGGCAAAATCCCTGAACAGTGATCTGTCAAGCATTTTCAGCTTTCCTTTCATGATTCTTCCCGGAAGCATGAAGAAGTGGATGTTATTCTGCCCTTCACATCCGTTCCTGCGGCGAAGAAGGGTGTAATATGACATCCTCTCCGCATCTCCGAGTCCCACTCCGCATATGAAGAGGTTCCTTCCGTCAAGCCCGAAGTTATTATAGTTCTGCCAGAGCATGTTCAGCATGTGGATATCCCCGTTCCGCACGGCTCCGATATATACAACATTCCTATACATGCTGACGTATCCGAGGTTTCTCTTATCGTACGTCATGCCGTCGCAGTTAAGAGTTTCCATCAGCCATTTTGCGTACTGAAGGGATGTGCCGTACTTGCCTGAGCATACAACTACCGTATCTGTTGAATCCCCGGTCTCCGCTCTCCGGGATTCCCTTGCTGTCCTGTTAGGATTTTTCATGTGGTGCTTCCTTTCACTGAGTTTTGGGGTCTTACAGCCTGGAAACTGTGCCCTAAAATAATACTATATAACCGGTGAACAAATCAAATACCGGGGGAAAGCTTATCCGGATGCTTTCACGGCTGGAAAATGCAAAAATTCAAGACGTGATTTTCACATTATCTTCACAATAGTATTGACTTGGACTTAAGAAATGCTATAATCTGTCTTAAAGAAGCGTTGAATCACCTATTCAATTTTCTTATTTTGGACTAATTATTACTAGGAGGTTTTTTATGTCTAAATGGATTCTTATTGGTATCGCGCTGTTAGGCATTGTTTACAATGTCATTCTGATGTACAGAAAGATGAAAGAGATCCGCGCTCTTCCTGAAACAGAATTCGGATGCAGCGGTGAGGAACTCTGGCAGCAGCAGAAGAAGCATTTCTGGTTCAACTTCATAGGGCCTGGAATCATCGCTAACTTCTTCGATACTCTTGGTATCGGATCATTCGCTCCGACATCGACAATGTTCAAAGTCGGCAAGTCCTGCGATGACATCCTCGTTCCTGGAACACTTAACGTAGGCGACACAGTTCCTGTATGCGTAGAGGCTGCAGCGTTCTTCGGACTCGTTGACATGGATATCCTTACACTCGTTACGATGATTGTAGCATCCGTTCTCGGTTCATATCTGATGGCTGGTGTCGTTTCCAAGTTCGACCGTAAGCACGTACGTTACGCTCTGTTCGTTGGACTGATGCTCCTCTCCATCATAATGTTCTGCAGATGGATGAGCTGGGGACCTTTCAAGCTTGAAGGAACAGAAATGGGTCTCAGAGGCGTTAAGCTGATCGTTGCTATCGTTGTTAACTTCATCCTCGGCGGACTGATGTCCATCGGCGTAGGTCTCTATGCTCCGTGCATGGCTCTCTGCGTACTGCTTGGACTTGACGCAAAGTGCGCATTCCCTGCTATGATGGGATCCTGCGCATTCCTGATGGCTTACGGCAATGGTCCTAAGTTCATCAAGGAGGGACGTTATGACATGAACGCTTGCTGGGCTATGGCTCTCGGCGGCGGCGTGATCGGAGTTCCTATCGCAGCATGGATCGTAGGCAGCATGCCTACAAAGTGGCTGACACTGATGGTAGTTATCGTCTGCTTCGTCACTTCTATCCTCTACCTGAGAGATGGTATCAAGAAGGGATCTGCAGCATAGTCTGTCATTGGAAACCACATCAAACAGGACTGATTCAAATAGTCTGAATAACATTAAAAGAGCCGGTCTCATCGACCGGCTCTTTAATTACCTATGATCTAAGCTCCTCTCTTTTAACACCTTGCTTATGCTCTGTTTTCCTCTCTGTACTGATCTCTCAGCTTTCCGTCAGCCTTTGCGACTTTCTTCTTATACGGAGCAAGCAGGTCATCGAGTTCGTACTTGTCAAACGGTACCAGAGCGTAGAACTTATCCAGACTTTCTTCTATTTCATCATTTCTTGTCTGTATATTGATGGTTGCCTTGCCCTCGATGCAGAGAACTCCGGCTTCATCATCGCGTCTGATCTTTCTGATGTCCTTGTCATGGATGTAATACGTCTTGAGCTTCATACCCTGCTGATATACATAGTAGACTGTATCATCGCTGACTTCGAACCTTGCGCTGTGATATCCATCGAACGGAGCCTGGGCTATAACTCTGCCCCGGTGAGCAACGAGATACGTAAGAAGCGCTGTGACCCAGATCGTCAGATGTACAGGTAACTGATTCGCCCCGGCGGCCTGCCCGCTGTTCGTCTTGATTGATACAAACAAGATAGCGGCAAAACCGGCTGCAAGGACTGCGAATGAGCCGTATCTGTATATTGCCGCTCTGTCATCGCCCTTGGACCATTGGTGCTTTCTCTTGTTGAGCAGAGCGAGATCTCCGGGGTACTGGTCATTCTTAGGATCTAACTTCATAATTCACTCCTCGTTCTGTTAAGTGTATCCGGACAGCCTGTACGAGAAGCGTCCGGTTTTATAATTATCCAATATATTGTACATTATATGTGATTAAAAGTAAATTTCAGGTGCCTTACCTTAAGTATTCGTTAACAACTATTTGCTGATAATCATCCGCATCTTGTTGACTTGATTTAAAGAATAGTATAATCTGTATTAAGAAAATGTTGTATCAAACTGTATTATAACGGGTTTAATTAATATGGATATTTTGAAATGCAAAGCATTTGTAAATTCAGCTGATGAAGGCAGTTTCACTGCGGCAGGAAAGATAATGGGCTATACTCCTTCAGGTATCAGCCAGCTTGTGTCCGCGCTGGAGAAGGAACTCGGCTTTTCCCTTCTGGTTCGCAAGAGCAACGGAGTAGTCCTGACCCGCGAGGGCGAAGAGATATATCCGCTTGTTATGGAGTACATAGAAAAAGAGGCTGAAATATACAAGGCTGCCACTGAACTGTCAGGCATGTACAAGGGCAATGTAATGATAGCTACTTTCGCTAGCATCGCAGCGCATACTCTGCCCGGGATCATCAAGGCTTTTACAGACCTGCATCCTTCTATCAACATCCAGATTGAGGAGACAACCAAGAACCGCATAGAGAAGATGGTAGCTTCAGGCAAAGCGGATCTTGCGTTCTGCTCCAGGCTTTCCAATCCTTCATATGAGTGGATCCCATTCGCAGAGGACAGGATGGTGGCTGTAGTGCCTAAGGATCATCCGCTGGCAGATGCTGACTCATATCCGATCCGCAACTGCCTCAAAGAAGACATCATAATGCCGAGCGAAGGCGATGATGCCGATGTCAGAGAACTGTTCAAGAAGCACCGCATTGCGCCTAATGTCCGGCTTACGACACTCGAGAACTACACCGCGATCAACATGGTAGAGAAGGGGCTCGGCATAGCCGTGATGAATGAAGGGATCACAAGATACTGGCAGACAGATACTGTGATCCTGCCAATAGATCCTCCTTCTACGCTGGAAATGGGCATCACGCTGCCTGACCTTGAAAGTGCCGCGCCGGCAGTCAAAGAGTTCGTGAACTTCGCAGCTGAGCGCCTGGGCGTAAGATGTGAAAAATAACAGGCGCTTTAAATGAATATGTTCTGAGAAATGCATGGATTTATCTATGCATTTTTTTGTCGCATTACAGGCGACCTTTCTGCCTCCCGGGTTTGCTATTCTGAGACTGCAAAGAAAACAGTCACATAACAGAAAGAAGAACAGGAGGTTTTATCATGAAGAAGGGACTTACAGAACTCGTTATGATTCTCGACAGAAGCGGATCAATGTCCGGCCTTGAATCAGATACTATCGGCGGCTTCAACAGCATGATCGAAAAGCAGAAGAAGGAAGATGGAGAGGCTCTTGTCTCGGTCGTGCTCTTTGATGACCAGACAGATGTGATCTATGACAGAGTTCCGCTTGACAAGGTGGAGAAGATGACGGATAAGCAGTATTACGTCAGAGGATGTACAGCTCTGCTCGACGCTGTCGGCGGAGCGATTCATCACATCGGTAATGTTCACAAGTATGCAAGAGATGAGGATGTTCCTGAGAAGACTGTGTTCGTCATCACAACGGACGGCCTTGAGAACGCAAGCCGCAGATACACATACGATAAGGTCAGACGAATGATCGAGAGACAGAAGGAGGTCTATCACTGGGAATTTATCTTCCTTGGAGCTAACATCGACGCTGCAGCAGAGGCTGCCAGATTCGGTATCGACGCTTCACGCGCGGCAAGATACGAGTGCGACAGTGCAGGCACTGCTCTTAACTATGAAGTAGTGTCTGATGCTGTATCGAAGATGAGAGCATGCGCTACAATGGAGATGAGTGCTGTGTTTGATGAAGAGGATGTGCTTGCGCCGATCAGAGAGGACTACAAGAGTAGAGGAAAGAAGAAGAGATTCTTCAGATAGGGCAGAAAGCAGAGCCTGATTACTGAAAACTGCCTGCGCCGGGGAGTAAAAATATCGCCCCGGTGCATTTCTTTTCTCAGGACGTGGTATACTGCAGATGTAACAGATGGAAAGGAGGGCACCTATGCCTCTTGAGATAATTCGCAATGATATAACAAGAGTCCGCGCGGATGCCATAGTCAACACTGCTAATCTTGAAGCAGCAGTCGGAAGAGGGACTGACTATGCGATATACAGGGCGGCAGGCATGGATGACCTGCTTGACGCGCGCGCGAAGATCGGAATCATCAGGCCCGGAGAAGCTGCTGTAACTCCAGGGTTTGCACTGGATGCAGATTATATCATCCATACAGTGGGACCTGCGTGGAAAGGCGGAATCAGGGGAGAAGAAGAGACCGTAGCTGAGTGCTACAGAAACTGCCTTGATATGGCTGACGGGCTGGGATGTGAAAGCATAGCTTTCCCGCTTATTTCTACAGGCACATACGGATTTCCCAAGGATCTTGCGCTGAATATCGCCATAAGAGAAATCTCAGATTTTCTCGAGGACCATGACATGGATGTAAAGCTCGTTGTCTATGACAAGGAGTCTTTTGCACTGTCGTCAGAGCTTTTTGATGACATCAGATCATATATAAGCGATGCTGATGTGGTATATCAGAATTTCGCTGAAAACCGGGCAGCCCTCAGGAATTATGCTTATGATTATGAAGAGGAGCTGACTGAAGCAGACATACTGAAGGCGCCGGCTGCATCGGCTCCGTCGCCCAAGGCTAAGGGATCAGCGGGTTCTGCACAGAAGCGGTCCGGAAGCAGCATTCTGAAAAGATGGAAAAACAGAAGAGAGACTTTCGGTGGTATTGACATACATGTCGAAGAAAATGCTGAACCTCAGCGCAGAGATACGGGCGCTTATTACTCCCCGGAAGACATAGATGAGACGCTGGCAGCGCTCATAAGGACCAAGGACGAGACTTTCCAGCAGAAGCTGTTCCGGATGATAGACAGCAGGGGAATGAAGGATCCTGAAGTATATAAGAGAGCGAACATTGACAGAAAGCTGTTCTCTAAAATCAGGAGCAACATCAACTACAATCCTACCAAGCGGACCGCTGTGGCGTTTGCGATCGCTCTCGGGCTCAATCTCGATGAGACGACAGACCTTCTCAGAAGTGCCGGTTATTCGCTCTCGCCAAGCAGCAGTTTCGATATTATAATCAGATACTGCATCGAGCACGGGATAACCAATATCCACGAAATCAACTGCATCCTCTTCGAGTTCGACCAGATCCTGCTCGGCGCATAATTTCATAAATAACGACTGAAAAACAGCCTTTACATCATGGCTCGCATGGTGTAAAGGCTGTTTTGCGTCTTAATTAACTGTGCGGACTACTTTCCTGACTGCTCGTCCATGACCTGACGCTGAGCTCTGCGGAGCTTCATGCGGTCTCTGAAGTTGTCCGGTATCCATTTGCAGGTCTTGCGGCTTCTCTTATATATGAAGTCTTCAAATTCTGCTGCATTGCCGACCGTGAAACGCGACTTCGGAAGTATGAAGAAATCACGGCTCTTCAGACCGAGGTAATAGTAGTCATCATCATAGAAGAAAGAAGTGATGTCCTTGTACTTGCTGAGCGCAATCAGTTCATCTCCTGAATAGAATGTGGCGTCCGCCTGAGTGAAGTTATAGGTGAACTCAGTTCCATTCTTGTAAGCCTCATCCTTGCTCTTGGTCATGGCCAGCGAAATGTACTGGCGGAAGAGTCCGAGAAGAATGAGGAGTCCGCCGACAACGAGGCAGAGTATTTTGAGCCACATTGCCTCTGCGATGATCGCAGGAGCCGCGATGAGTATACCGGCGAATATAAGCCTGCCGGTGACACCCGGGTGTATTACACGGTATGTGAAAGTTATATATGCCTTGATGATATCGGAATCACGTTTTGTCTTGACCTGATACAGAAGCTCGTGCTTCTTGCTCTCAGATCCCGGCTGCAGCTCCTTGACTGCGCGCTTTGATATCTGCTCCTTATTCTTAGCCTCCTGCTGGGCTTTTTTCTTTGCTTCGGTATTGGCGCGTCTTCCGGCGTTCTTTGCCATTGTATGTACCTCTTATATAATCACTGATTTACAACTGAAAGTATAATAACTGACCGGAGATTTGTAAATATTTCCATTAATCAGCGGGCATCGAAATCCAGCGAAAATGTTGACTTAAACGTTTTAGAAGAATACAATGTCGGCATAAGTTAAATATATCTAACTAAATTAAAATTAGTTAACTTGGGCCTGCGGAGCTGTCAAATCCCGGCTCTGCATGCAGACGGATAAAAATGGAGAAGAATTATGAGTAACGACAAAGATTTTCTGATCATAAGCAATCTGAAGAAGGGATTTGGAGAGGGTGAAACAAGGCAGGAAGTACTGCAGGGAGTTAATTTTAAGGCGAAAAAAGGCGAAATGTGCGTTCTGCTCGGGCCGTCGGGATCGGGCAAATCGACGCTCCTCAACATTATCGGCGGCATCGCAGTCTTCATGGATAATGACACCTTCAACAGGGTGTTCGAAAGAGATGAGGGCAGCGATGACGGATTCTTCTCGGACTCTGAGATCACTGATATAGATGAAGACTTCATAGCAGCTGAAGTGACAAGTGAAGACATTCTCAAGATGGCTGCGCAGCTCGATCACTCGATGGGTGCATACATGCGGTACTTCCAGTATCTGTGCATCATCCTCTCGGCTGTGCTGATATTCCTTCTGACCAAGGTCATTGTCGAGAGAAATGAAAAGTCGATATCCATGGTCAAGATACTGGGGTACACCAACAGAGAAGTTGCATCTCTGTACCTTGTGACGACAACGCTGGTGGTTATCGTATCTGAGGTGATCACCGCATTCATTTCAAGGGCCGCGATGGCTGAGATATGGAAGAACATCCTCAAGAGGATGGACGGCTACTTCCCGTTCGTTCTCTCCGGGCAGGGGCTGCTCCGTATGATGGCTCTTGTGTTCCTCGGTTACATGATCGTAATGATAATCGACTTCAGACGCATCAGGCGGATACCGATGGACGAAGCACTCAAAAACATGGAATAGACACGCAGAATGTTCAGTGTGCGCAAAGAAAAGTGGCTTTTGCTCGCAAAATGGACAAAAGTCATTTTTTATGCTTGAAAACGTTTTCTATAGTGCTATAATAATTAAGTCAAAAATATGTGCGTATTTTTTTAGCCAGGACGGCTTATACGATCACGTGACGTTTCCGCCTCGACTAAAATCAGAAAACTGATTGGTAGAGGCGTTTTATTTAGGAAAGGAGTACTGCTTATGACAAAGCAGGAGAGGCGCAAAGCGGTCATTGTGTTTGCTGTCATCGCTGCCGTCTTCATGATCGGTGCAATATTGACCGGCAGAGACGCGGGCGAGAAGGAATCGATACAGCAGGTCATGCGCGATGCGGTATTGCATGATCTCAATAAAGTCAGCCTGTTCGGACTGATTGATGTCAACCCGGGGCTGCTTGCGGGATTCATTGTATCGGGTATCCTGATAGTATTTGCACTGATCTGCAGGATATTCTTCATTCCGAAGTTTAAGATGGTTCCGGGCAAATTCCAGATGATACTCGAGACAGCCGTAGGACTCTTCGACAACATGGCTAAGGGCAATTCGAAGATACACAATTTCCTCGGAGCCTACATATTCGCAGCAGGAGCATATATCTTTACAGGGACACTCTTTGAACTGCTTGGAGTCCAGGCGGTAACGACTGAAGGCATGTCGATATCACTTCCGGCTCCGCTGTCAGATATCAACGGGGCGATAATGATGGGATGTCTGTCATATCTCGTCATTATGTCGGGAGGCATAGCAGGCAGCGGAATAAAGGGAATAGGCAAAACACTCAAGGAGTATTCACTGCCGATCTCACTCAGCTTCCGACTTTTCGGAGCGCTGCTCTCAGGTGCCCTGGTAACAGAGCTGGTATACTATTATTCATCCCTGAGCTACGTGCTGCCGGTGCTGGTAGGAATACTGTTCACTATTCTGCACGCACTGATCCAGTCATACGTATTGACGATGCTGACATCACTCTTCTATGGTCAGGTTTCTGATGACACACCGAAGCCGCCCAAAGAGAAGAAGAGCAGGCGGAAGAAGAAAGCAGCGGACAGCAAGAAGGCTGACAAGCCAGCGGCTGAACCGACAGCGGCATAATTATATCGAAGAACAGGAAAGAAGGATCAAACAGATAATAATGGCCGGCAATCCGGCCGGCGTAATATAAACGGAGGAACACAAAATGGCTAATTCAAGGAAACTGGCAAGAATCGCACTGGTGCTCGGACTGGTAATCGCGATCATGGCAACCGTCGCAACTATCGGAGCTTTTGCTGATGCTCAGGAAACTACGGCGAATGCTGCTGCACAGACAGAGCAGGTAACTGCATCGGCCGATAACACTACCGGGCTGAAGGCTATAGCATCCGGTATCGCTATCGGACTGGCTGCATGCGGCGGCGGAATCGGTATGGGTATTTCCGGCGGAAAGGCAGCAGAAGGTATCTCGCGTCAGCCTGAGGCAGACGGCAAGATCCGAACGAACTTCATGCTGGGACTTGTATTTATAGAGACGGCGATTATCTATGCGCTGCTCGTAGTAATACTCATAATATTCGTATTGTAGATGCGCAGAAGACACATCCGCACGACGGAAAGAATCAGTACAACTGACTGAGAACAACTATTAACTTGGAGAAAAAAGATGACAGGAGTACCACTTAACATAGACTGGCAGCAGATACTGCTGCACCTGTTCAACTTCACGATCCTCTTCGGCGCGCTCTACATACTGCTTTATAAGCCGGTTAAGGATTTCATGGCGAAGAGAACTGCATACTATGCTGATATGGACAGCCGTGCAGAGGATGCCCTGAAGGCCGCTGAGAGCAACCGCGAAGAATATGACGAGAAGGTCAGGAACTTCGATGAAGAGGTCAGGGCTGAGAGAGGAAAGCTCGGCAAGGAGCTCGCAGAGTCCAGAGAACGTCAGCTCGCAGCAGCGAAATCCGACGCAGAGAAGATCGTCAGCGATGCACGTACAGAGGCTGAACGGGAAAAAGAAGAGATCATCGCTTCCGCACAGAAGGAGATCACTGACATGGTAACAGAAGCAATGGAAAAGCTCACGCTCGAGCAGTCGGCTTCGGATGCCTTCGATCAGTTCCTCGATGCTGCAGAGAGCGAAAACAATTAAAATGCAGCGCAGCTTTCTGATGCTGCGTTCCTGTAACTATATAAACATAAGAGGTTATTATGGATTCCAATAATAATAAACTCGAAGCCAGGCTGTTTTCACGGATAAGACCGGACGAAAAACAGCAGGCGAGATTCGATAAATTTCTTAAGAATAAATATGGCGAAGATATTTCGCTTGAATGGGTGGAGTCAGACGCCTTTCCGGGCGGATTCAGGCTTGAAGTCGGAAGCGACATCTATGACTGGTCGGTCGGCGGAAGATTCCGCCAGCTGCGTGATACACTCGTCAAGGTTCCTGCAAATAACGGCAATATTATTCCGCTTCTTAAAGAGACCATTAACAAGTGGACTCCGGAAGCTCTCGCTGAACAGGTCGGTGAGGTAAAGACTGTCGGTGACGGTATCGCAACTGTCAGCGGACTTGACTACGCTACATACGGAGAGATCCTGCTCTTCGCTGACGGAGTCAGGGGCATGGTGCAGGACATCCGTGAGAATGAAATAGGCTGTGTCCTCTTTAACGATGACGAAGATGTTACGGAGGGATCGAGCGTCAAGCGTACAGGCAAAACAGCAGGAGTACCTGTCGGCGAAGGATTCCTCGGAAGAGTCGTCGATGCTCTCGGAGTACCTGTGGACGGACTCGGTGAGATCGAAGCATCAGGATACATGCCTGTTGAGACTCCGGCTCCGTCGATTATCGACAGACAGCCTGTAGATACACCTCTGGAGACAGGTATTTTCTCCATCGATTCGATGTTCCCTATAGGAAGAGGACAGAGAGAGCTGATAATCGGAGACAGACAGACCGGCAAAACAGCGATCGCAGTAGATGCCATGATCAACCAGAACGGCAAGGACTGCATATGTATCTACGTAGCCATCGGGCAGAAGACTTCTTCCGTGGTTCAGGTGCAGCAGACTCTCAAGAAGCATGGCGCGATGGATCATTCAATCATCGTTACGGCTTCGGCGAGTGACCCGGCACCGCTTCAGTATATCGCTCCTTATGCGGGATGCGCTATGGCTGAGTATTTCATGAACAAGGGCAAGGATGTACTTATTGTGTATGATGACCTGTCAAAGCACGCTGTAGCTTACCGTGCACTGTCGCTGCTTCTTGACAGATCGCCTGGACGTGAGGCTTATCCTGGAGACGTATTCTACCTGCATTCAAGACTCCTCGAGAGAGCGGCAAGGCTCTCTGACAGTATCGGAGGCGGCTCGATCACGGCTCTGCCTATCGTCGAAACACAGGCAGGCGATGTATCCGCATACATACCGACCAATATCATCTCGATCACTGACGGTCAGATATTCCTCGAGTCAGACCTGTTCTTCTCGGGACAGAGACCGGCTGTAAACGTCGGACTTTCCGTTTCCCGAGTAGGCGGAGCTGCTCAGACCAAGGCTATGAAGAAGGCTACCGGTACTCTGAGAATCGACCTCGCGCAGTACCGTGAAATGGAAGTGTTCACACAGTTTGCATCTGACCTGGATGATCAGACAAGAGAACAGCTCGAGTACGGACAGGGTCTGATGAGGATGCTGAGACAGAAGCAGTATCATCCGAAGAGCCAGCATGAACAGGTAATAACCCTGGTGATGGCTCTGGCTCACACGATGAAGGGCATACCGGTAGACAAGGTCTCGGGATTCGTTGATGGGCTCATTGAGATGTTTGAAACAGAGCATCAGGATATATGCTCGAGAATAGACAGCACGGGTATGCTCGATGATGAACTCAAAGAGGAGATCATCAGCATCTCGGCAGCATACAGAGAGAAATTTAATCAGTAATTAAAGAACTGTGGCAAGTACGAAAGAGATCAAAAACAGAATAAAAAGCGTTGGGGATACTCAGAAGATCACGAATGCGATGTATCTGATCTCATCGACCAAAATGCGCAAAGCGAGACGTGATGCCGAGCAGGCACGGCCGTATTTTGCCCTCATGAGACGTGAGATCCGAAGGATGTTCGCTGTCGGACCGGACATGATCAGGAGCAGATACTATGACGTGGCTGTAGATGAATCTGCAAAAGGCGGACGTAACGGCATACTCGTTATAACAGCGGACAAAGGCCTTGCCGGAGTATACAACCAGAACGTCATCAAAGAGACACTGACCCTGATCGACAGAAGTGATGAGTCTACACTCTATATCATAGGAGATTACGGCTGGAGGTTCTTCAGGAGCCACGGAAGCAATGTCGACGAGAACTTCGAACATTCGATGCTTCAGCCTTCACTGTCGATGGCACGCGATATAACCAATGAGCTTCTTTCGCGCTTTGATCGCGGAGATTTTGACAGGCTGTATGTATGCTATACAGAGTATCAGGGCGGTATGAGCACGGGTGAAGCTACTCACGACAGGCTGATCCCGTTCGACAGGGATGACTTCGTCCCGGAAGGTGACGAGAAGGACAAGGATGCATCGACAGTATTTGAATTTGAGCCTGATGTCGAGACTGTTCTCGAGAGGAGCATTCAGTCATATCTTGTCGGATATATATATTCATCACTCGTCAACAGCTATTCATCGGAGCAGAATGCGAGGATGATGGCTATGGATGCGGCTAATGACAACGCGAGCGAGCTGCTCGCATCTCTCGAACTCGAATATAACCACATAAGGCAGAATGCGATAACCCAGGAGATCACGGAGATTTCCTCGGGCGCGAGGAGCCTTAAGAAGAAAAAGAAAGGATAGTGCCGATCCGCACTGTCAGCATAGTAATATCACGGGAAAGGATTATTGAAATGACCGGACGTATCGTACAGGTCTCAGGATCTGTAATAGACGTAAAATTTGAAGAAGGGCAGCTGCCTAAGATCAACGAAGCGCTCAATGTCATGGTCGACGGAAAGAAGCGTGTAATGGAGGTCGCTCAGCATATCGGTGACAGCAAAGTCAGATGCATTATGCTGTCGGGCTCTGAAGGTATGAGCCGCGGCATGGAGGTAGAGGCTACCGGTGATGCTATCAGAGTTCCTGTCGGACAGAACGTCCTCGGAAGGATGTTCAACGTTCTCGGTGACCCGATCGATGGCGGAGATGCAGTACCTGAAGGCACAGAAACTCTTCCTATCCACAGGAAGGCTCCGGGATTTGATGAAATCAGCCCTTCGGTTGAGATCCTTGAGACCGGAATCAAAGTCATAGACCTGCTTGAGCCTTATCCTAAGGGCGGTAAGATCGGACTGTTCGGCGGAGCCGGCGTAGGTAAGACTGTACTTATCCAGGAGCTCATTCACAATGTTGCGATGGAGCACGGCGGATATTCCATATTCACCGGTGTAGGTGAGCGTTCCAGAGAGGGTAACGACCTGTGGAACGAGATGAACGAAGCAGGCGTAATGGACAAAACAGCGCTTGTTTTCGGACAGATGAACGAGGCTCCGGGCGTCCGTATGAGAGTAGGTCTCAGCGGACTTACAATGGCGGAATACTTCCGTGACCGGGAGAACAAGGACGTTCTTCTCTTCATCGATAATATTTTCAGATTCGTACAGGCCGGTTCAGAGGTATCCACACTGCTCGGACGTATGCCTTCAGCGGTAGGATATCAGCCGACACTGGCATCTGAGATGGGTGCACTTCAGGAGCGTATCACATCGACCAAGGCAGGATCTATCACATCCGTACAGGCTGTATACGTACCTGCCGACGACCTGACGGACCCGGCTCCTGCAACGACCTTCGCACACCTGGACGCGACAACCGTTCTTTCGCGTAAGATCGCAGAGCAGGGACTGTATCCGGCGGTCGATCCTCTGAATTCAACATCGCGTATCCTTGAAGCGGATGTTGTCGGTGAGGAGCACTACGAAGTTGCACGTAAGGTACAGGAGATACTGCAGAAATACGCAGAACTCCAGGATATCATTGCCATCCTCGGTATGGACGAGCTGTCTGAAGAGGATAAGGCGACAGTATACAGAGCAAGAAAGATTCAGAGATTCCTCTCGCAGCCTACACATGTAGCCGAGAAGTTCACGGGAATGCCGGGAGTATATGTTCCGGTAAGCGAGACAGTAAAGGGCTTCAGAGCGATCGTAGACGGTGAGATGGATGAGTATCCGGAGGCAGCATTCTTCAATGTAGGAACGATTGAGGATGTTATAGCTAAAGCGGAGAAAATGAAGAATGAGTAGTAAAACCTTTAAACTGCAGATAATGGCGAGTGATCATATGGTGTTTGACGGAGAAGGAGAGTCTCTTTCTCTGCCTACAACTGAGGGAAGTGTCGGCATTCTCGCCGGGCACTCCAATGTTATCATGGCTGTGGTCCCAGGTCTTCTTGAGTATACTGCTGACGGAATCAGACATCAGGAGGTCGTTTCTGATGGTCTTCTCAAGGTTGAGAACGGGGAGGTCATGGTCCTCGTGGATACATCGGAAAAGCCTGAAGAAATAGATGAGGCAAGAGCGAGAAGGGCCGAGGAGAAGGCGAGACGGGATCTCAAACGGACAAATTCCAACAGAGATCACGCAATGGTAGAGGCAGAGCTTTCGCGAGCATTGAGCCGTATCAAAGCCTCTAAGTCAAAGCACAAGCTGTAGCAGAGGAGCTTCTGACTCCTGCAGTCCGCCAGATACATAATAACAGACGAAGATAAGCCCCTTATCCCGGATATCACCGGTGCGAGGGGCTTTGTTTTGCCTGAACAAGCGGCATAGATGCAGGGTTTTGTGACGCTGCACTGTGTTGCAGTACTGGCGTAAAAACAATATAATAGAGAACAGTAGAAAATAATTAGCGGGCAGCTGTAACGATACTGAGGCTGACCGCATGGTTATCGATGTAAAGGGAGTGAAATATAATGAAGGAAAACGTAATATTCTGCTATTCAGGTACAGGCAACTGCCTTGACATGGCAAAGAACATAGCTAAGGAACTCGGCGATACAGATATCATCATGATGAGAAAGTATCCTGCTGTAACGGATGTAAGAGAAGCAAAGCGCGTTGGCTTTGTTGTTCCGTGCTATGGCGGAGGACTTCCTGGCCACGTTGAGAGGTATATTCACGACATTAAAGTAAGCCCTGACGCATATACATTTGCAGTAGGACAGTGCGCAGCATATCTGGGTGAGGGCCTCAGCAAGATCAACGAAGTAATTCCTCTGAAATACTGGGCCAAGGTCAGCCACCAGTGCACATGCATCTGGCTGTTCCCTCACGATCTCATGATGCCTAAGATGGGAGCTAAGGAAGCTCAGGCGAGATCTGAATACCTGGCATCCAGGATCGCTCAGGACATTAAGGTGAACAAGGTCAGCAAGAAGAAACTGTCCAAAGCTGTGCTGAACAGAGCCGAGCATGCTGCATGGCCGCAGATCGCACGCAGGAAGGGTCTTACCCTCAAGGCAGACGATAAATGCATCAAATGCGGAACTTGCGCAAAGGTATGCCCGATGGGTAATATCAAATACACCGGAGATGCTGTAGTCTTCGGGGACAAATGCATATCCTGCTGCGCATGCGTACAGTACTGCCCTAAGGAAGCTATCAACTTCGGAAATATCACGAAGAAGAGAGAACGCTATCACAATGCCAATATTACAGTTGATGATCTGAATCAGGAGATCATCTCATACTGATAAGAAGGAGCGCAGAAATGCGCGAAAGAAATGAATTGAAGACTGGAGTGAATTGATGAAAAGAGTTATAACATACGGTACATACGACCTGCTCCACTACGGACACATCAATCTGCTGAAAAGAGCCAAGGCTCTTGGAGACTATCTGATTGTTGCAATCTCTACAGATGAGTTCAACTGGAACGAGAAGCGCAAGAAATGCTACTTTTCATATGAGCAGCGCAAAGCGCTCGTTGAGTCTATAAGATACGTGGATCTGGTTATTCCTGAAGAGAGCTGGGATCAGAAGCGCCGCGACATGCACGAGTATCATATCGATACTTTCGTAATCGGCGATGACTGGGAAGGCAAATTTGACTTCCTCAAGGAAGAGGGCGTCGAGGTAGTATATCTGCCGAGGACACCGGAAATCAGCAGCAGCCAGATCAAGAAGGACCTGTACGACGCGAATGCGGTGGACGGTGAATCCAAGACATCGCATGACGAGATCAATACGGATCCGGGCAAGTAGTTACTCTAAGCTGTCCGCCGGTTAAGCGACGGACAGCGTTATTTATGTAAACAGGAAAGGAGGCAGTCTATGTCTAATGAAATCGCTGCTCAGGTGGGCAAAATGGATGTTTTCATGGAAAAGCTGATAGAGTTCTGCACAAGTGCAGGCGTAAAAATACTCGTGGCTATCCTGATATACATCATAGGTAAATTTATAATCAACAAGCTTCTTAAGGTGGTAGACAAGATGCAGTCCGCAGGCAAGATGGATGCGACTGCACAGAGCTATATCAGAAATATCGTCAAGGCCGTCCTGTATATAGTTCTGGTTGTAGCAATAATCAGCGAACTCGGAGTACCGATGGCTTCCGTCATCACTGTTATCGCTTCTGCCGGCGTAGCAGTAGGCATGGCTCTTCAGGGGTCACTTGCCAACCTCGCAGGCGGAATCATGCTGATGATCTTCAGACCGTTCAATGTCGGCGACTACATCATCGCAGGCGGAGAAGAAGGAACTGTCAAGAGCATTTCAACATTCTACACGGTGCTGAATACTGTGGACAACAAGGAAGTGTCTATCCCGAACGGATCACTCATGAATTCGAACATCTCCAACTGCAGTTCCGAGAAGCTCAGAAGAGTTGACCTGACCTTCAATGCTGCAGGTTCTGAGCCTGTTCAGAAGGTTCGCTCGACCATCATGAATGTAATTGTCGGAACGGATAAAGCTATGGCTGATCCTGCACCTGCAGTGGAGCCTCTCGAGCCTGTACCCGGTGGTCTGGCATATACAGTCAGGGTGTGGTGCAAATCTGCTGACTATTGGGATGTATACTTTGAACTGATGCGTGAGATTCCTACAGCTCTCGGGGCAGCTCAGATTCCTGGACCTGCTTCAACTGTTAAGGTTGCAAAGTAAAATTAGATGCTCAATTTAAATGATTAAAAGAAAAAAGAAGTTATCTGAAATTCTATATAACGGGCTTCAGTGGACCTGGGGACTTCCGCAGACTCTGGCGGGAGCCGGGCTGTACTTAAAGCACAGGAAAGACCCGCACTTTGACTACAAAGGCGCACGTGTCACAGCTTGGGACAGGGACAGCGGCATATCGCTCGGCAAGTTTATTTTCGTGCCTGGGAAGAAAGGCTGCAGAAGCTTGCAGCATAATGCCGGATGGCGGCCGGATGCGAAGAACCTGAAGCGCAAAGCGGGTGAAGACAGCGTCAGCAGCTTTCTGCTGGATCATGAGTACGGCCATACGATTCAGTCACTCCTCCTCGGACCGACATATCTTCTGGTCGTGGGGCTGCCGTCTATTCTGTGGAACAGACTTCCGTATTTCAGACGGAAGAGGCAGAAGACCGGCAGATCTTATTACTCCGCTGTATTTGAGCGGACTGCTAATGAGCTCGGTGCGAGAACTTCAGACAAGGATAAATGATTCCGGGACAAGGATGAACGATTCCGGAACTGAACAGAAAGACCGGGAAATCGATGACATTTTGCTTAATGAATGTCGTTGATTCCCGTTTTTTTATTTTTTATTTCAGACATGCAATAAAAAGCGCTCTTATAACGTATATATAGTGAAGACTGTTAATGTAAAGCTGAAAGGAGTGACATTATGAGCAGAAATCTAAGAAAGATAACGGTGCTGCTTCTTGCGCTTACACTGATCCTGACGACAGGCGTAACATCATTTGCGGGAAGCAAGATCACTGAAAAACAGGCGATAAGCAAGGCGCTTAAGAACGCCGGACTGTCAAAATCCAAAGTGCGGGCGCTTGAGGCAGAGTATGAAGACGGCAAGTATGAAATTGAATTTGTAAGAAAATCCAACAAAGCAGAGTACAGCTATGAGTATTCGAAGTCAGGCAGACTCCTTGAGAAGTCAATTGACTACAGATACAAGAAGAATTCTTCAAAGGAAAAAATCGGAAAATCTGAAGCGAGAAAGAAGGCTGCTGCGTATACAGGTGTCAAGCTCTCGATAGTAAAAAAGGGAACCTGCAGATACGAGTATGATGACGGAAAAGGCACTTATGAGGTTAAATTCCGCAGCGGAAAGTATAAAATAGAAGTGGAAATACTTGCTCCTACAGGGAAAGTGATAGAATACGACAGAAAGTATGTAGGTTAACAGGCGGAGGCAGGAATGAACGCTATCGCTCTGGATGAAAACTTAATAATACGCATGGCGGACGGCGACAGAAACGCTCTCACTGAACTGTACAAACAGACATCTTCTGCTGTATATGGTTTTGCTCTCTCAATACTTAAGAATAAGCATGATGCAGAGGATGTGATGCACGACACATATATCCGCGCATTTACAGCGGCCATCACGTACAAACCGATGGGAAGACCGCTTTCGTGGCTCATGACCATAGTGCGCAACCTGTGTTACAGCAGAATAAGAGCAGGCAGAGTCTGCGAGGACATAGCGCAGTACGATAACCTTGCAGGTGCAGAGTCTGATGACACAGTCGCCCGGATCATGCTTGAGACAGCGCTGTCCATACTTGACGCGGATGAGCGTCAGATAGTCATCCTCCATGCGATGACTGGCCTTAAACACAGAGAAATCGCAGAGATAATTGATGCGCTTACAGGGACAGTTCTGTCCAGATACAACAGAGCGCTTAAGAAGATGAGAAAAGAACTAGAGAGAAAGGGGTACGGCGATGACAGATAAGAAAATAGAAGAGTATCTGGCTCAGGCGGTCGAAAAGAATACCCCGGACATACTTGATGATATTCTGAAAGACATTGATCGGATTGAGGCACCTATGGCTGTTCATGAGGAGGAGCCGGGCAAAGTGTGGGAGGAGGTCCGTGCCGGGAATGGTCAGGTTTCCGGCGGTCAGGGCAGAAAGCTGACAGGCAGATACAAGAAGATAGCAGCAGGCATTGCCGCAGCATTCGTCATTTTCCTCGGAGGATCTGCGATGCTGGGTAAAATGCATGAGACCTTCGCTGTTGTCGGTCTTGATGTTAATCCGAGTATTGAGATGTCGATCAGCAAAAGCGAGAAGATCCTTGATGCAAAGGCTATCAACGAGGAAGGCGAAGCTATCCTCAGCGGAATGGATCTCAAGGGGACCGATGTGAATACTGCGTGCAACGCTATCGTAGGCGCAATGCTCACCAAGGGGTATCTCAGCAGCACCTCAAACTCCATTCTGGTGTCGGTCCGGTCCCAGGATACAGAGAAGGGCAAGGCGATAGAAAGAACCCTCGCAGATAACCTCAATTCGTACCTCGGAGATTCGGATATAAGTCCGGCCATTCTCGGACAATATGTTGAAGAAGATGATGAGCTTGAAGCTTTTGCCGATTCACACGGCATCTCTGAGGGAAAAGCCTGGCTGATAAGGAATCTCCTTGCTTCGGGCAGTACTAAGATGACTGAAGAATCACTTCTCAGGCTTTCAACCCAGGAACTGATACTTCTCGGACAGGAGAGAAATGTCAGTGCTGAAAGCACATTCGGCGCTGTAGATACCAGCAAATACATCGGAAGCGATACTGCTGTCGATAAAGCGCTGTCTGACGCGGGCACAGATAAGAATAAAGCGGCCGGTGTAAAAGTGGAATTCGATGCTGATGATGGTGCTATTGTATATGAGGTTGAATTCACAAGCGGAGGCCGGGAGTATGAATATGACATCGACGCGGTAAGCGGAAAGATCCTGAACCGCAAGTCAGAGACGGATGACGATCGTGATGAAAAGGATGATGATTCCGATAATGACGCAGACGATGATGCAGATGGCCGGTACGGCACAGATGATGACAACGATGCAGATGACCGCCATGACAGTGATGACGACAACGATGCAGACGACCGCCATGACAGTGATGACGATGACGACAACGACGCAGACGACCGTCATGACAGTGATGACCGCGATGACGATGATGACTGATTGAGAAGAGTAAAAAAGGAAAGCAAGGAATTATATAAGAAAGAACATGCTGAACTGAAACTGGTCAACTGAATAAAGGGACATAAAAGACCGGAGCTGCAATGACATCTGTCACTGTCACTCCGGTCTTGTTTTGCACTGCCTTTGCTGAGTATCAGCTCTATTATGCTCTGCGCTTTGGCTTGCCGTTGCTGTAGTCTCTGAAGAACATGAATGCTGTTACGAGAACTACTGCAGAGATGATCATGGTGAGGTATCTGACGTCAAGGCTCTTCACGAAGAAGTAAGCAATGAGTACGCCGGCAGATCCGCCGACCATCTGAGTTATAACTCCCAGCGGATCGAACTTTCCGGCTCTGATGAACTGAGGGCCGTTTCCGAATGCCATAACCAGCGCTGCGGATCCCATAACGATCGGGAGTGTTGCTGTGACGCTCATTCCGAGTCCGCAGCAGAGAGCCATGCATGGTGCATAGAGACCGACGCCGATGTTCATGAGGATTCCGAGGAAGAACTGAACGACTGCAGCGATAACCAGTCTGCCACCTGAAAGTCCGAGGCCGTCTCCTACAAGTCCGAACGGGCCTACAGCGAATACTCTCAGTGCCATGATGACACCGAGGATTACCATGCCAACTCCCATCATCAGTCTCATGCCCTGAATATTGAGCTTTGTGATCAGCGATGATCCGACAAGCGCGCCGGCAACTGCAGCTACAATCAGAACACCCAGTGTCAGTCCGTTGACACCTGCGAGCTTTGCAAAGAGAAATGCCTCGAGACAGATAGGAATGGTGTCGCCGACGATCATGGTTCCGGAGATATCACCGTCACGCACAGATCTGCCCAGCTTGAATGCTGCAGAGGTCGTTGCGAATGAACCGATGCCAAAAACATCGAGGAAGTTGGCGACGATGCCGACGATAGTGTTGTACGGCACGAACTTCTTGCTTTCTTCCCACTTCTCAGCACCGTCCTCAGTCGCGCGCATCTTCGGAATCTTCCTGAAGACAAGGAAGGCGTTAAGCACAAGACCTACAGCAGCTAATATCTTTAAAACATTTGCCATATATATAACCTCCATGGAGCTTTTTTGTCATTTATTCGCAGTCAATTGTACTAAATCGCTGGCGCGATAGCCAGCGACCGTGACCGCCTTTCCCGAGCGCTATTCTTTTTCGCAATGAAAAAGGAGTAGCGTTCTTTTTCTGTGTTGTGTATCGTTGAATCTACCACAAAACACCGACACTCACAGGAAAATTCACTTCTCCTCTTCGTATGTGCATTGTAGCAGACTACACCTTTTTCAACAATCATATTTTGTATTCAGGCCTTCCTCCGTAGGAAAAACCGTACTTGTTCGTTGCTGTTTTTCACTATGGAAGGAGGCCTTTTATGAGCCGTAAAGAATATATCGACACCTATCTCACTATGATCTCCCTTCGCGGGCTTACAGATCATACTCTCAAGTCCTACAAGACCTACATCTCCGCATATCTCGACTTTGTCTTTGATCTTCTGAAGAAAGATCCTGCCGATGTCACCTGGGATGAGATGCGTTTGTTCATCAAGCATCTTCAGGAGACACGGCATCTCTCTGATCGGACGATCAATGCAGCGATCTCTCAACTGAGATTCTTCACCTTGTATATACTGCATAAGTCCTGGGATCAGACGCAGCTCCCGATGAGAAAATTCGATCAGTACATGCCTTTTGTTCCCTCGCGTCAGGAAGTGACATCTTTCATCAACGCGATCGATGACCCGAAAACAAGGGCTATGGTCATTCTCATGTATAGTGCAGGTCTCAGAGTCAGTGAAGTTTGCAACATCAAGTGCGAAGACATCGATCGCAGCAATATGCGAATACATATTGTTCACAGCAAGAATCGTTCAGATCGCTATGCCATGCTATCCCCGATCGCTCTTGCCGAACTTGAGAAGTACTGGCGCAGATGCGGAAGACCGCGCAATTATCTTTTCCCTCGCAAGCATGATCCGGATAAGCCAAATCGCCCTCAGATCGTAGAGTGGCATATGCGAAAAGCCGAAGATAAGCTCGGCTGGGAACATCGCTTCACATGCCATTCCCTTCGCCATGCCTTTGCTACGCACTTTTACGAAGATACTCACGACCTTCTGACCCTCAAGCATCTGCTCGGGCACAGGTCGCTGAACTCTACGACGATCTATGTCACTCTTTCAGATGCTACTCTCAGGAAGTATGTCAGCCCGTTCGATTCTCTGAAGGTGAATCATGGATAGCCGTTACCCGATCCGCGAGATCTTTTTGGATTCGCTTGACTGGTATCTGCAGAACAACAGCCCATCGTCAGACCAGATGGCTGCTGCCAATGCCATACGGACATGCAAGACCGGCGAACTTGGTTACAATGCCAGCAAGTGTGATGAGTGCGGGCACATCGAGCTTCACAGCTGTTCATGCCGCAATCGCTCCTGTCCAAATTGTCAGTCTGTCCTCAAAGAGGTCTGGATCGACAAGCGTCGCAGCGAGGTGCTTGACGCGAGTTACTTCCATGTCGTCTTCACCGTGCCTCATACTCTGAATGCGCTGTTCCTCGCGAACCAGAAGCTGCTTTACTCGCTTCTGTTCAGTGCGGCATCCGAGACGCTTCTCACTCTTTCGCAGGATAAGCGTTATCTCGGCGCTGAGCCCGGCATCATCATGGTGCTGCACACCTGGGGCCAGAATCTGGCGTACCATCCGCATGTGCACTGCATCGTTTCTGGCGCTGGTCTTACCCGTGACCACCATCTTGTGAAGAGCGGCAAGTCGTTCTTCATCCCGATCAAGGCTGCGATGAAGATGTTCCGTGGCAAGTTCATGGCTTCTCTCAAGAGCTGCCGCTCTTCTGGCAGGCTCATCATTCCGGAGTCGTGCTCCGATCTTGCCTTGCCTGAAGGCTGGCAGTCGTTTGTTGATCGGCTGTACAGTACTGACTGGTGTCCGTACATCAAGGAGACCTTCAACGGATATGGCAATGCCATCAGCTACCTCGGTCGTTACACTCATCGTGTCGCTATCTCGAACGGCCGTATCTTGGATATGACTGATGACACTGTCACCTTCTGGTACAAGGACTACCGAGACGGTAGTGCCCGCAAGGAGATGACTCTCACTCATGAGGAATTCATTCGCCGCTTCCTGATGCATGTATTGCCCAGAAGATTCCAGAAGATACGCTACTACGGATTCCTTTCCAACGGCTCCAAGAAAAAGAAACTTCGCCTTCTCTTCGAGCTTCAGGGACATCAGCAGTTCACTGCAAGATTCCCTGCTGACACTCCGAAGGATGTGATCCTTTCTGAGGTGCTCGGCACCGATGTGCATGTATGTCCTTGCTGCGGCAAGCCGTCCATGCGCTATCTCGGCAGGAGATATTATCTCAGGCCGTAGCGTTACTCAACTGAATATGTTTTTCAGCCTCGTTCCGGCGGGGCCGTTTGGAGTTCGTTGAGATGCCCTTGCAGACTGGCGCAAGCCTGTCTGCTGCTCTCAAAGCATATCCTCTATCCTTCACGATTCATATTTTCAAGGTTCTCTAACTGGATCGTTCTCCATATCCTCCCCAGTCGATTCAGTACAATTCGGAAGAACCTCATTTCCCGCAGTTACGTTCTTGCAACTGCGTATTTTTATGGGCGGGAAATGTGGTACTTCCCTAAGGAATTATA
>Ga0256407_10002041_pt1 | contig 39905 bp, 36 predicted proteins | sample RumenRJG_04DNA_FD_193489 | JGI IMG/M metagenome (GOLD analysis project Ga0256407, IMG submission 193489) | Bovine rumen microbial communities from Lethbridge, Alberta, Canada - RJG_04 | ecosystem: Host-associated > Mammals > Digestive system > Stomach > Rumen | place: Canada: Alberta... | reverse complement strand
TCCGGGGGTCTTCATGAAGCCGGCAGTGATGAAGTGCAGGCGGAAGTCCTCCTCCTCGTCGACGCGCTTGGGCTTGATGACCCAGCACACGAAGCGCTCTATCTGCGGGATGAACCAGATGAGGATGAACGTGTTGGCCACGTTGAACGACGTGTGGAACGCCGCCAGCACGAATGTCAGTTTGGCGGAGTTAGCCAGGAAGGCGGTAGCCCCGGCGGCCTCTTTCGTCATCGTCACGTCGTAGCCTACCCAGCCGCAGACCATGTCGATGAACGGACGGAAGACGAACAGAATCCAGATGACGCCGAAGACGTTGAAGAACATGTGGGCCAGGGCAGCGCGGCGCGCCTGCGTGTTGGCCGACAGGGCGGCGAGGTTCGACGTGACGGTGGTGCCGATGTTCTCGCCCATCACCAGTGCGATACCCTGGTAGATAGGCAGTGCACCGCTCGAACACAGGATCATCGTGATGGCCATGACGGCTGCCGACGACTGTACGCAGAACGTCAGGATGCCGCCCAGCAGCAGGAATACCAGCGTCGTGACGAACGATGTGGGGTCGAACGAGGCGAAGAAGTCAAGCAGTGCCTGGTTCTCGCCGAGGTTCATCTCCGTGCCCGTGGCGCGCAGTGTTCCCAGTCCTAACAGCAGGAACGACAGTCCGAAGAGGAAGTCGCCGATGTACCGGTAGCGCTTCTGGTAAATCAGTATGATACCGACGAAGAATGCCGGGTAGACGGCCGCCGTGATGTCGAACGACATGCCGGCGGACATAATCCAGGCCGTCAGCGTCGTACCGATGTTGGCACCCATGATGACCGAGATGGCCTGTGCCAGCGTCAGCAGACCGGCGTTGACAAACGAGACGGTCATCACCGTCGTGGCCGTTGAAGACTGGACGGAGGCTGTCACCAGCATACCCGTCAACATACCCGTAAAGCGGTTGGTAGTCATGGCTCCGAGGACGTGTCGCAACTGCGGTCCGGCCATTTTCTGCAGCGCCTCACTCATGGTCTTCATACCAAACATGAGAAGAGCCAGCGAGCCGAGCAGTTTGAAAATAATCCAGATGGACATAAGATGATTTGATTATTTGAAAATTTTCGGCTACAAAGATACGAATTTTTTCGAAATAATCACTATCTTTGCACCAAAAATAACCAAAAACTTAAAATTATGGAAAAAGTAAGGATATTCTGCCGCAATAATGGTCAGACAGTGGAGGTGCCTATGGGCACGAAATTGGAAGAGGCATACGCCATGACGGGACTGCAGATGGCTTATGGGCCAGTGCTGGCGCATGTGAATAATAAGGTAGAGGGTATGCACTACCGTATTTACAATGCCCGTGAGGTGGAGTTCCTCAACTTGACGTCGCCCAGTGGGCAGCGTGCCTATACCCGTTCGTTGTTTTTCGTCCTCTGCAAGGCTCTTCACGACTTGTATGAGCCTGCGACGGTGTCGATAGACATTCCCGTGAGCAACGGTTATTACGTTGACCTGAATATCGGTCGTCCCGTGACGCTCGATGATGCCGGTCGCATCCGCCGACGGATGCAGGAGATCATCGATGCCGCTCTGCCCATCCATCGCTACGAGACAACAACTGACGAGGCTATCAAGATGTTCGAGAAACTGCATACCTTCTCGAAGGTGAAACTGTTGAAGAGCATTGGCCGCATCTATACCACTTACTATGAGATAGATGGCTATATTGACTATTACTACGGTGCCTTGCTGACCAACACCTCACAGCTCTATCTCTTTGGACTGGAGAAGTATTACGATGGCCTGCTGCTGCGCATACCGTCACCTGCACATCCTGAAGAGTTGGGCGAGATGGTGCATCAGGACAAGATGTTCGGCATCTTCAAGGAGCACCACCGTTGGCAGGACATCCTCGGCCTGCGCACCATCGGCGATCTAAATGAAGCCATTGACAAGGGCTATTCGCCACAGCTGATACAAATCAGTGAGGCACTGCAGGAGAAGAAAATCAGCCAGATAGCCGACGAGATAGCCCAGCGTCGCGGCATCCGCATGGTACTCATTGCCGGACCGTCGTCCAGCGGAAAGACAACCACCTGCAAGCGACTCAGCGTCCAGTTGGCCGTCAATGGCATCTGGCCCGTGCCCATCTCGCTTGATGACTACTTCCTTGACCGCGACAAAACACCGCTCGACGAGAAGGGCGACTATGACTTCGAACATCTGCACGCTCTGAACCTGCCATTGCTCAACGAGCAGATGAACGCCCTCTTCCGTGGCGAAGAGATAGAACTGCCACGCTATAATTTCCAGGCGGGACGGAGCGAGAAGAGCGGGCGCCGACTGCGGTTGCGCGACAACGAAGTGCTCGTTGTCGAAGGTATACACGCCCTGAACCCTGAGTTGATGTCTCAGGTGCGTAATGACCAGATATTCCGCGTTTACGCCTCAGCACTCACTACACTGCTGCTCGACAACCACAACTACATCCCCACCACCGACAACCGTCTGCTTCGCCGCATCATCCGCGACAATAAGTACCGTGGCGTCAGTGCTGTCGAGACCATCCGCCGCTGGCCGTCGGTGCGTGCTGGCGAGAACCGCTGGATATTCCCCTATCAGGAGAATGCCGATGCCATGTTCAACACCGCTATGCTCTTCGAACTGGCCGTCATCAAGCAGCAGGCCGAACCCCTCTTGGAGCAGGTGCCCGAGAGTGCCCCGGAGCACGCCGAGGCATACCGTCTGCTGAAGTTCCTGCGCTACATCAAGCCCATCCCCGAGACGCAGATTCCCCCGACGTCGCTCCTTCGTGAGTTCCTCGGCGGTTCTTCGTTCCAATATTAATAGTAGATAAATATGGAAAACCAAATACAACTTGACCCGCATGGTGAGTCGCTGCTGCAGCAATATCGCGACCTGCTCCCCACATTGGAACAGATAGAAAAGGATGCTTACAATCTGTTACACGCTGCACTACGCGAACAGGGAATCTACGTCACGGCCATAGAGCACAGAGTGAAGACTGAAAAGTCGTTGGCCGGGAAACTGGAACTGAAAGGGGCAAAGTACAAGAGTATAGACGACGTGACCGACCTGGTGGGCTTGCGTATCATCACCTTTTATACGGATGAGGTGGACAAGGTGGCGGCCATCGCCAAGCGCGTCTTTGACATCGACTGGCAGGAGAGTGTCGACAAGCGTAGGCACCAGCTTGACGCATTCGGCTACAATTCGCTGCATTACATCTGTCGGATGAAAGAAGGCGGACCGCGTTTTGAACTGCAGATGCGCACGGCACTACAGCACGTATGGTCGACCATCGAGCATGATACAGGCTATAAGGGCGACTTTAAGATTCCCCGCGAGTATAAGCGGCAGTTCAGCCGTCTGGCAGGTATGCTGGAACTGGTCGACGACGAGTTCAGCCGCCTGCGCCTGTTGCTTACCGGCTACCGCCGCCGGATTCATGCGCTGGTCAAGAACGGGCAGCTTGACGACGTGCCGCTGTCGGCTGACTCGTTCCGCAGCTTCCTCAATCTGCACCCCTTTGACCGTTTGAACGGACGCATCGCCGCCGTTAATCAGGCCGAGATTTACCCTGTTTCCTTGATGCCCTATCTGCGGGTGCTCGAAGCGTTCGGGATGGAAACGCTCGGCGACGTGCAGCACTTCATCGACGAGAATAGTGATAATGCCCACCAGCTGGCACTATCACAATTGGCCATTACCGATCTCGACATCCTCTCTTCCAGCGCAGCCCTGCAGTACCTCTGCCTGGCTTACGTGCTGAAGCACGGTGGTGGACGTGATGGCCTGAAGAAATTCTATGATGCCATCAACGGTGAGGACGAAGCCAATGCCAGACTGGCTGACATGACGTTAGAGCAGGCGGGAACACTGCCTTTCATGAAATCAAAAAAAGGCAATTTGTAACGACAATAGAAAACGGTGACTAAGTGGGCGGTACTGCTATTTCATCAGTTCTGTCAACTTGCTGAGCAATCCCTCGCCCCGCAGGTCTTTGGCCACGATGATGCCCTGCTGGTCGACGAGGACGTTGGCGGGGATAGAACGGATGTTGTAGAGTTCTGCGCCGGCACACTTCCAACCTTTGAGGTCGCTCATCTGCGGCCAGGTCATGCCTAACTGTTCGATGGAGATAACCCAGGAGTCCCGGTTGTTGTCAAGCGAGACACCAACGACCTCGAATCCTTGGGCGTGGTAGTTGGCGTAAGCTTGTACGATGGTGGGCATCTCTGCTCGGCAGGGCGGGCACCAGGAGGCCCAGAAGTCGATGAGGGTGTACTTGTTCTTGGCTACATAGTCGCTGACGGCGACATCGTTGCCCTGTATGCCAGGCAGTTTGAAGTCGATATACTTGTTGCCTACCTCGGTGCCCTCAGTGGGTGTGTCGGCAGTCTGGACGGTCTGCTCCTGAGTGGTTTCAGTACCATTGTTGCCTTTCATCTGGCAGGCTGTCAGCAGCATGGCTGCCATGTTAAGGATGATGAGTTTTTTCATTGTTCGTTTGCTTTATCGTTATTGATGAGTTCTAACAGTCGGTCGACAGCCTCTTCCTCGGGGATGTTTTTCAGTACGCACTCCTTCTGGCGGTACAGCGAGATCTTGCCTCGACCGGCGCCGACGTAGCCGTAATCGGCATCGGCCATCTCGCCGGGACCGTTGACAATGCAGCCCATGATGCCGATTTTCAGACCGACCAGATGGCTGGTAGCAGCCTTGATGCGGCGAATGGTGTCCTGTAGGTTGTAGAGCGTGCGTCCGCAGCCGGGGCAGGAGATGTACTCCGTCTTGGTGAACTTGATGCGCGCGGCCTGCAGGATGCTGTCGGCTAAAGAAGTGAAGAGTGAAGAGTGAAGAGTGAAGAATTGGCTATCGCCGATAGGGCGTAACTCCAGCTTCGTGGCTTTTCGGTCGATGAGCAGAGCACCGACGGCCATGGCGGCCTTCAACTGTAAAGTCTCTTGGTCGGGGGCGTCGAGGGTCAGGGTGATGGTGTCATCCTTGATGGAAGCTTCGGCTTCGGCCCTCAGGCGTGTACACTCTGGAATCAGGTCTACGAGCTTGCGGGCTACGGGAATCTCGAACTCCGGCTCCTCGCTGAGCGAGACACGGATGGTGTCGCCGATACCTTCGGTGAGCAGAGCACCGATGCCTACTGCCGACTTGATGCGACCGTCCTCGCCCTCGCCAGCTTCTGTCACGCCAAGATGCAGGGGATAGTGCATATCCTCTTGGTCCATCGTCTTGACGAGCAGGCGCACGGTGGTGACCATGACCACGGTGTTAGAGGCTTTGATGCTGATGACCACGTCGTCGAACTGCTCGCGACGGAAGATTCGCAGGAACTCCATGCAGCTCTCGACGATGCCCTCGGGAGTATCGCCGTAGCGCGACATGATGCGGTCGGAGAGTGAACCGTGGTTGACGCCAATGCGCACGGCGGTGTGGTGCTCCTTACAGATATTGATAAAGGGCACGAGCTTCTCTTCAATCTTCTTCAGTTCGGCGGCGTACTCCTCGTCGGTATATTCCAAGTGTTTAAAGGTGCGGCCTGGGTCAACATAGTTGCCTGGGTTGATGCGCACCTTCTCGCAGTACTGGGCGGCGATGTCGGCGGTATGGGCGGTGAAATGGACGTCGGCCACCAATGGCTGGGTGTAGCCGTCGGCCTTCAGGCGGGCCGAGATGTTTTTCATATTCTCGGCCTCGCGGGTTCCCTGCGTGGTGAAGCGCACGATTTCGCCACCGGCATCGATGATACGCTTGGCCTGAGCTACGCTGGCCTCGGTATCGTTGGTGTCGGTGGTGGCCATCGACTGGATGCGGATAGGATTGTCGCCGCCGATAGCTATCTGCCCAACATGGCAGACACTACTAATTCGTCTTGTACTCATACTTTACTTCGGCTAAGTCGCGGTTGGCCTTCTCAATCTTTGCTTTCAGGCCGGCCTTGTAGTCGGCGAGACGCTGGGCAATGGCCTCGTCGCTGAGTGCTAACATCTCAACGGCAAGGATGGCGGCGTTCTGGGCGCCGTTGACGCCGACGGTGGCCACGGGGATGCCCGGTGGCATCTGGATGATGCTGAGCATGGCGTCGAGGCCGTCGAGCATGCCCTTGATGGGGACGCCGATGACGGGGAGCGTGGTGGAGGCGGCAATGACGCCCGGCAATGCGGCGGCCATACCGGCAGCAGCGATGATGACTTTCAGACCGCGGTCCTTGGCGCCGTGGGCGAATTGCTCGACGGCGTCGGGGGTGCGGTGGGCCGAGAGGGCATTGACTTCGAAAGGAATCTGCAGCTCGTCGAGCTGCTTGCAGGCTTTTTCCATGACGGGCAGGTCGCTGGTGCTGCCCATGATGATGCTAACTAATGGTTTCATATTTTTTTTTCTTATGGGTCTTATGGGACTTATGGGTCTTATGGGACTTATGGGACTTATGGGACTTATAGGTCTTATAGGTAAATAATGCCGACAATAGCACAGACGACGCCGACGAGGAAGCCGACGACGACCTGTGCGAGGGTGTGCTGTCGCAAGATGATACGGCTACTGCCAAGGACACCGGCGATGATGAGTACCAGGCAGAACCACCACGTAGGGTTGAAGCGGAACACCTCGGAGAAGATGAACAGTGCGCCTGCCACACCGCCGATGGCGGCTGTGTGGGTGGAGATTTTCCACCAGACGTTGATGAGTGCGCATACAATCTGGATGATGAGTGCGCTGAAGACGATGCTGCGCATGAAGTAGGGCGTGTGCATCTGCTCCATCATATACAGACAGGCAAAGTAGCAGAGTATGGAGATGACGTATGGCACAACGCGCCGCTCCTTGGTGCCCAGTTCTATGAGTGACCACCCCTGATAGCGTCGGTAAAGGTGGATGAGGAACGTGGGCAGGAGGATGGTAAAGAAATAGACCACTGCCAGCACAAAGAATTTGTAGGAAGTAAGATACTGGTTGAGGTAGCTTAAAAAGAACAGGGCCACCAATCCTAAGATGGGCAGATAGAATGGTGTGAAGATCATGCTGACCACCCTGGCCGTCAATATGATTTGTTTCTCTCGTGTCATTTTCTGAGTCTTGCTACTGGTATGCCTAATTGTTCACGATATTTGGCGACGGTGCGGCGGGCAATGGGGTAGCCTCGCTGGCTGAGCATCTGGGTCAGTATCTCGTCGCTGAGTGGTTTGCGTTTGTCTTCATTGTCGACGATGTCGCGCAAGGCGGCCTTGATTTCGCGGGTTGACAGTTCCTCGCCCTGCTCCGTGGTATAGCTGTCGCTGAAGAAGTGGCGCAGGGGGAATGTGCCCCAGCGCGTCTGGGCGTATTTGGAGTTCGATACGCGTGAGACGGTTGACAGGTCAAGCCCCGTGCGTTCGGCCACGTCTTTCAGTATCATAGGACGAAGGGATGCTTCGTCGCCGTCGAGGAAGAACTGGCGTTGCAGTTGTATGATGGCCTGCATGGTGATGGTCAGCGTATGACGGCGCATACGGATAGCCTCGATGAAACTCTGGGCGGCATCGACTTTCTTCTTGATATAGAGTAGGGCTTCCTTGGTCTGGCGCGTCATATGGTCTTTGTTCTGCTGATACTCTCTCATAGAATCGGCAAACGACTGCGACACCTGTAGCTCGGGCATCTCACCCTGGTTGAGTGTGAAGGTGATGGTGCCGTCGTCATGGGTGTCGACGATGAAGTCAGGCGTTATCTGCTGCATGCTGCGCCCGACAGCCTCGCCCATAGCAGCTCCCGGCTTTGGGTTCAGCCGACGCAGTTCACCGAACAATGCCTTAGCTTGCAGGTCGCTTAGTTTCAGCGCGGTTTGAATACGATCCCAGCGCTTCTTGGTAAAAGCTTCAAAGTAGTTGGTGATGACGGTCTGCATCAGTTTTTTCAGTCGCGAGTCTTCTCGCCGGTTAATCTGTAGCAGCAGACATTCCTGCAATGAGCGGGCACCGATGCCGGCAGGGTCAAACTGTTGTAGCTGGTGAAGTACCCGTTCTATCTGTCGGGGTGTTGTGTCGATATTATGGTAGATGGCCAGTTCGTCGCTGATGGCGTCGAGTGGCTTGCGCAGCAGACCGTCGTCGTCGAGTGAGCCGATGAGGTATTCCATAATGTCGCGCTCGGTATCTGTCAGGTTGGCCAGTCCCATCTGCTCTTTCAACTGGTCGTAGAAAGAGGTGTAGTCTCCGTAGATAATGTCTTCGCGCTCCTCCGTGTTGCTATGGTTGTAGACGGGCAGGTCTTCATCGTCGCGGCCGATGGAGGCGAGAGCTTCGTCGAGTGCCGATTGGCGGTCTTCGCGCTCGCGCTGGGCATCGTAATCTTCGGGTGCGTCAGTATAATCCGTGTATTCCGTAGGCTCGGCGTATTCTGGATTGTCTGTCTCAACCTCCAAAGCGGGGTTGTCGTTCATCTCGGTGTTGATACGCTCCAGAAGCTGGGTGACAGGCAGCTCGACCAACTGTGCGTAAAGCAGCTGTTGCTGAGAGAAACTTTGTGCAAGCTTCTGTTCCTGTTTCTGTTCCTGTATGAGTCCTGCCTTCTCGTTCATCGATAGTATTCTTTCAGTTGTTCGGCCAATACTGCCAGCTTCTCCGTGTCGTCGTTGCCGTAGCGTTGCCAAATGACCTGACAAGGTTCCAACAGGGGACTGGTGGTGACATGGCGGCGCTTTAAGTATGGGTCGCAGCATTTGAAGACGTCTAACAGGGCGGCGACCTCGTCGGCGGTGATGCCAATAAGACGTGCCAGCTCCTGTACCTCGGGCGTGGCCTTGACCATCGTTGCCGGTGTCAGGCGGAAGTAGAGGTCGAGCACCAGTGTTAGGGCGACCGGCGTCAGTTGTTGCTGACCGTCAATAGGCTGCCAGTCTCTTTCCCAGGTCTCGTTCACTTCGACACCATCGTAGAATTCGTCAGCCCGTCCGAAACCTTTCATCTCGCGCAGCAAACGGGCGGCACGGGTCAGTTTGCGGGGATTGTCGAAATAAGTGAGCCAGATACGCTCGATACGTGGAGTCTCGATAGCATCTATCTGCTGCATCTTTGTGGCCAGTACTTGGGGATGGATGTGCAACTCCAGTCCCAGCTTCACCATATCGCGGCTGTAGAGTGGTTTTACACCGGCTGGCTTGCGGAGATAAATCTGCATGAGCAACAGCCAATAGTCATCGTGCCATTTCTGTTTTTTTGTCATAACGCTGTAAGTTCGCCGAATTTTCGGCAAAGATACAAAATAAAAATTATTTCTGCAATCTAAAACGGAAAAAGTTCTACGAAAAAACTAATTATGCTAATGTGAACTGCTCCAGGAACTGCATAACCTCGTCTTTGTTGTTGTCGGAGATGGGAATGAGATCCTCGCCAAATACCAATCTCTGCTTGTCGACAGCTGTCACGTTGGTCATGTGGGCAATGTACGAGCGGTGGGTGCGCATGAATTCGGGGTAGGGCAGCAGCTCTTCCAAGCGCTTCATGTTGATAAGCGATGTGATGCGGTCGCCATTGGCCAATATGATACGGACGTAGTCTTTCAGCCCCTCGATGTAGAGGATGTCGTCGAGTATGACGCGCACAAGGCGATAGTCACTCTTGACGAAGATGAAACGCTGTTTGTCGATACTGTTCAGGTGCTGTTGCATCTCGAACCATTTCAGGGCTTTGTTAGACGTCTCTAAGAATTTGTCGAAGCTGATGGGCTTGAGCAGGTAGTCGAAGGCCGAGACCTTGTACCCGTCAATGGCATACTCCTTGAAGGCTGTGGTGAAGACGATGCGTGTTTGGTTGGGAATGAGTTTGCTCAGTTCCAGTCCTGACAGTTCGGGCATCTGAATGTCGAGGAACAACAGGTCGACGGGTTTCCGGCGCAGGTCGGCCATCGCCGTCAGCGCACTGTTGTAGGTGCCTGTCAGAAAGAGGAATGGAATGTCCTTGACATAGCTTTCTAAAAGTTGTGCAGCCAAGGGCTCGTCGTCGATGATAGCGCAGTTAAGTGTCATGGGCGTTCGGTGTTTAGTGGAGTGATGGTGATATGTGATTGATAGATTTTGCTGGCGTCAGCCGGTCCGTAGTGCCAGGTGTAATGGCCGGGATAGGCTAATTCCAGACGTCGTTGTACTTGTGTCAGTCCGATGCCGTGACCGCTATGGTCGTCGTCGTTTTTCTGATAGTTGGAATTTTCTATCAAGAAGTCGATATGTTGGCTGTCGGCTTCTAAGCTGATATGTACGAAGCTGGGCTTGTTCATACTGATACCATGTTTGAAGGCGTTCTCTACTAACGGTATGAGTAGAAGTGGTGCGATGGTCACTTCGCTCTTGTCCAGCGAGAAGTCAAACTTGACGTCTACCGAGTCGGGGAGCCGTAGTTTCATGAGTTTGACATAATTCTGCAGGAAGTCAATCTCGCTTTCGATGCTGACGAATTGCTCAAGGTTGTCGTAGAGCATGTGCCGTAACATGGCCGACAGCTCTTGGATGGCTTCCTGTGCACGGTGGGAGTCGAAAGCGGTCAGGGCATAGATGTTGTTCAGCGTGTTCAGTAGGAAGTGCGGATTCGTCTGGTGGCGCAGGTTGCTTAACTCTGCGGTGACTTGTGCCTGCTCTGCCTTTAGGCGGGCTGCCTCAGACTCTTGCCAGTGCTTGGCAATTCTTGTCGAGATAGCAATGATGACGGTTACTGCCAGATTGAAGACATAGCCATTGTTAGTGCCGACCCAGTGGTGCATGGCAAAGGCAAAGGCAAAGACGAGGAACATGTCAATCATCCACACCGAAGCCTTATGGCCGTCCATGTAGAGCGAGGCCATCCATGTATAGTTCAGGTAGAAAATGGCAACCACCGGCGCTGTCGGCAGGAGTATGGTAGGGAAGTTATGCGGCCCGAAGGTCATAGGCAGCAGGAAGAGCACTGCCCAGGTGGCAACGTGTGACAGGATGGTGTATAGTCGCTTGTCGTTCAATGCCATAGTCTTGAAATTCTCTGAAGTGCTTCCAATAGGCGGCTTCGGGGACAGGCGATGTTGAGGCGGATATAGCCTTCGCCTGACTGCGGGCCGTACATCGTGCCGGGGTTCACCCACACCTTTGCGTTGTTGAGCAGCGTGTCGGCGTATTGCTGTGATGTCATACCGGTGGCTGTGATGTTTATCCAAGGTAGATAGGTCCCTTCCAACGGATAGATATGCCAATCGGGCAGGTGCTCTGCTGCAAACTCGCAGAGTGTCTGGTAGTTATCCCAGAGATAGGCGCAGAGTTCGTCGAGCCATGCTTCACTCTCGTTGTAGGCAGCTATGAGAGCCACAGGACCAAAGGGGTTGACGTCGCACACCTCATTGATATTGATGGCGCGGTCGATGCGGCGGCGCCATTCCGACTGCGGACAGATGATGTTGGCTATCTGCAGACCGGCGATGTTGAACGATTTCGACGGCGAGTTCAGTATGACGCTGTTTTGGCGGCATTGCTCGCTGACGGCAGCAAAGGGTTGGAAACGGTTGCCGGGCATGATGAGCTCACAGTGGATTTCGTCGCTCACCACCTTGACATTGTGCTGCATGCAGATGTCGTTCATCTGCTGGAGTTCGGCTTTCGTCCATACGCGTCCCGTAGGATTATGGGGGTTGCAGAGTAGGAAGATAGTAGTCTTCTCGTCGGCGCACTTCGCCTCGAAGTCTGCCCAGTCGACCTCGAAGCGGTCTTGTATGTTGTTTTGACAAAACAACAAACTCGACTCAACGACCTCGCAGCCGTTATTGCGGATGGAGGAGAAGAAACAGTTGTAGGCGGGCGAAAGGATGAGCACCCGTTCACCGGGCATCGTCAGCGCCTTGAGGGCTACAGACATAGCAGGTACGACGCCTGTAGTATAGAGAATCTCCTCGCGGTGGATGGTCCATTGGTGGCGGCGTTGGAACCAGTTGATAATGGCGTCATAGTAGTCGTCGCCTACGATGGTATATCCATAGACGCCATGCTCCATGCGTCGGCGCAGGGCTTCCTGAATGGCAGGTGCTGCCATGAAGTCCATATCGGCCACCCATAAAGGAATAACGTCTGGCGAAGGACTCTCATCCCATTTCACGCTGTTGGTACCACGGCGTTCGGTGAGTAGGTCGAAGTTATATTTCATGCTCTTGTCTTGATCATGCAGTTATTTGGCTGTCGCACGTTCTCGTCGATGGTGATGCTGCCGATGCTGTCGGCTGTGATGTGGCCCGACGTGGGGTTCTTGATGTTCTCGATATGTCCGCGGATGTCGGCCTCTACCGTAGAGTATTCAAACACGCGGTCGCACATCGCATCAAAGGTGCAGTTCTCAAGTACCAGATTGTCAGTGTAGCACAGCAGTTGTTCACCGGCCAGGTGGCAGTTGACGAGGCGCACGTTCTTAGAATGCCAGGCTAAGTATTCGCCGTCGAGCACGGAGTCGTAGACGGTGACGTTCTCGCATTCCCAGAACGAATCCTTTGTCAGGATTTTTGCGTTGTGTATCTCTACGTCCTTGCAGTATTGGAAGACGTATTTGGAGTCGCTCTCCAAACCGTCGGCATAGATGTTCTTAGAGAACATAAAAGGATAGGTGCCGCCGTGGAGCTTCACGTTCTTCATCCGTAGGCCGTCTACCTTCCAGAATGTTTCGTCGGCATCGGTGATTTCAACATTTTCTAACTCGACGTTTCTCATCTCGCGGAAGAATTTCGGCGCGTCAATGCGGGTGTTCGTCATACGCAGGTCGTTGGTGTACCAGATGGCAGAGCGGGAGCCTAAGGCGAAATAGCAGTTGTCGATGACGGCACCGTCAACGTGCCACCATGGGTATTTGCCGTAGAACTTGCAGCCGTAGGCTTCCATCCGCTGACACTGCTTGATGCCCGATTCGCCATCGGTGATGGTAACATTTTCTAATCGAAGGTCGTGAGAGGCAAACAGCGGGCGTTCGCCACCGAACTTTTGGTCTTTTATCAGTTTCATTGATTAGTCTTTATTTTGTATTGCTTTCTTTGTCCGTACCTTAAAGTGGTCGAAACCTTCGCCGTAGACGCCGATAACAGCACTCTGCGAGACAAAGGCGTGGGGGTCAACCTCGTTGATAATGCGGAAGATCATGTCGCTCTGTCGGCGCTTGGCCAGTACGAAGAGCATTTTCACGTCTTTGCCCGAATAGAAGCCCTGGGCGTCGATGACGGTACAGCCGCGATGAGGCTCGCGGTTGATGCGCTGGCCAATCTCCTCGTATTTGTCCGAGATAATGAAGAACTGCACAGAACGGCGTGCCGACTCCACCACCTGGTCAATACAGAAAGCGGTGACATAGAGCACGACGTAGCCGTAGATGACTTTCTCCCAGTCGTGTAGTACAAAGTAGGAACTGCTGATGATGATAACGTCGCAGATCAGGATAACGCGTCCTAACGACACGTCGCGGTATTTGTTGATAATGGCAGCAATGATGTCGGTGCCGCCCGTCGAACCGTTGTTCGACAATCCTAATCCTACACCGCAACCGCAAAACACCGCGCCGATGATGGCGGCCATGAATGGCTGGTCGGCCAGCAGGTGGGCGTGGTAGTGCGACGATACGACGCTGATACTCACCGTCAGTGTGGCCACGGCAAAGACGGTTTTCACACAGAAGCGCCATCCTAACACGCGCAAGGCCGCTGCCAAGAGCAAGCCGTTGATGACAAAGTAGCTGACTTGTACCGGAATGCCGGTAGCCCAGAAGAGAATGGAGGACACGCCGGCCACACCGCCTGTCGTGATATTATTGGGCAGCAGGAAGATGCCCCATCCTATGGCGTAGCTCACCATAGCAATGGTTATCATCGTGTAGTCACGCAATTCCTTGCCGATACTTGCTTTGGTAATCGTTACTGTCATTATTGCTGTCTTTTTGCGTGCAAAGGTACAAAATAAAGCTGACAACAAGAAACGAATTTAAATCATTTAGTGGTTTTTATTTGTATATTCGCCCTTTTATTTGTAACTTTGCACACAAATTAGATAAGAACTCATGAAAAAACTGTATATCGAGACCTACGGATGCCAGATGAATGTGGCTGACTCGGAGGTCGTGGCTTCGGTGATGCAGATGGCAGGGTATGAGGCTACCGACGATATTGCTGAAGCCGATGCGGTGTTCCTGAACACCTGCTCTGTGCGTGATAATGCTGAACAGAAAATATACCGCCGCTTAGAAGCTCTTGATGCCGAGCGGCGCAAACGCGGACGACTGATCGTCGGCGTCTTAGGCTGTATGGCTGAGCGCGTTAAAGAAGATCTGCTTGAGCAGTACGGTGCCGACCTCGTGGCCGGTCCTGATGCATATATGTCGTTGCCTGACCTTGTGGCACAGGCAGAGTTGGGGCATAAAGCCATCAATATTGAACTGTCGACGACAGAGACCTACCGCGACGTGGTGCCGCAGCGTATAGGCTTGGGACATAAGATTGGCGGCTTTGTCAGTATTATGCGTGGCTGCAATAACTTTTGCCACTATTGTATTGTTCCTTATACGCGCGGGCGTGAACGTAGCCGTGACGTAGAGAGCATCCTGCGCGAGGTGCGCGACCTGAATGACCGTGGCTTTAAGGAGGTGACGCTGTTAGGACAGAATGTCAACAGCTATCAGGGAAACGAGGGGAACTCGTTTCCGCAATTACTGCGCCGTGTGGCTGAGACAGCCCCTGGTATGCGGGTGCGCTTCACGACAAGTCATCCGAAAGACATGAGCGACGAGACGTTGCACGTCATTGCCGATATGCCCAACGTCTGCCGCCACATCCATCTGCCCGTACAGTCGGGCAGCAACCGTATCCTTCAGCTGATGAACCGTAAGTACACCCGTGAATGGTACTTGGATCGTGTGGCGGCCATCCGTCGCATCATCCCTGACTGCGGCCTGTCGACAGACATTTTCGTAGGCTATTGCTCGGAGACAGAGGAAGACCACCAGCTGTCGCTCTCGCTGATGCGTGAGGTGGGCTATGATTCCGCCTTTATGTTCAAGTATAGTGAGCGTCCCGGCACCTATGCCTCGAAGCACCTGCCGGACGATGTGCCGGAGGACGTGAAGATCCGCCGGCTCAACGAACTCATCGCCCTGCAGACCGAGATGTCGGCCCTTCAGAATAAAAAGACGAGGAACATGAGTTCGACGTGCTGGTCGAGGGCTTTTCGAAGCGTAGCCGCCAACAGCTTTGTGGCCGCACGGAGCAGAACAAGATGGTTGTCTTCGACAAGGGTCAGCACCATATCGGTGAGACAGTTCGCGTCCGTATCACGGGCAGTACCAGTGCCACGTTGCTTGGCGAAGAAGTGTGAGTAAGTTTGTATGAGAGGCAGGGTTTGCTATCTGTTACGCTTCTATCTGCTGACGGTTCTTATTTTTATCGCGGCAAAGGTGGCGTTCATGCTTTTCAACTATGAAGGGCATGAGTTCGGCGTGTCTGATATCTGCCAGGTGATATGGAACGGTCTGTCACTTGACCTCTCTACGGCGCTCTACATCCTTGCCTTGCCCTTCCTGATGACTATTGTCAGTGTGTGGGTAAAGGTGCCTCGCTGGTTGTTTTACATTTATGACGCGATAATCGCTTTGGCCTTTGCCTTGGCGTTTACCGCTGATACAAGTCTTTATCCTTTCTGGGGATTCAAGCTCGATGCTTCGTGCCTGCAATATCTTGACACGCCTACCGAGGCGATGGCCTCAGTGTCGACGGGCTATCTTCTGCTGCGCCTGTTGGCGGTTGGCGTTGTGGGGTGGGGGATTTATAGGACTTATAGGACTTATGGGTCTTATAGGACTTATAGGACCTATGGGACCTATGGGACTTATAGGTCTTATAGCCTCAAGCTCGGCGAGACCTTGCTTTATCTGCTGCTCATTCCGCTGATGGTGATTGGTATTCGCGGTGGCCTCGATGAGTCGACGACGAATGTCGGACAGGTCTATTTCTCGCAGAACCAATTTTTGAATCATTCAGCGGTGAACCCTGTGTTCAGTTTCCTTTCGTCGATGGAGAAGACGGCCTCCTATGTGCCTGATTACCACTTTATGGATGATGCAGAGTGCGAGCGAGTGGTGGCGGAATTGTATCCTACGGAGAGCATTGTCATAGATACGCTGTTGACAACACAGCGCCCCAACGTCGTCGTTATCCTGATGGAGAGTTGTGGCGCCATCTTTACAGGTTTGGAAGGGCGGGCCGACGTGATGCCCCGGCTGGAACGGCTGATGCAGGAGGGGGTCAGCTTCGACAGTTGCTATGCCAACTCCTGGCGTACCGACCGCGGCACCGTCTGCACCTACAGTGGTTATCCGTCGTTCCCCGTCTCGTCGGTTATGAAGATGCCGTCGAAGAGTCGCCTGCTGCCAGGACTGGCTCGCACGCTGACTGACGAAGGCTATGAAACAAGCTATCTGTATGGCGGCGACATCAATTTCACCAATATGCGCAGTTATCTGGTCGGCAGTGGCTTTGGAAGCCTGACGTGGAAGAAAGACTTTACGGCCGACGAGCAACGAACGGCAGAGTGGGGCGTCCGCGACGATATCACCTTCAAGGAATTGGCTCGGCAGATTGCGGCCTACGACGCCCGGAAACAGCCTTTCTTCATCGGTTTCTCCACGCTGTCGAGCCACCAACCGTGGGACGTGCCCCTGAAACATTTTGATGACGAGATTCAGAATGCCTTTTATTATCTGGACCAGTGTATCGGTAACTTCGTCGATGACTTGCGAAAGACGCCGGCCTGGCAGAACCTGCTCATCGTCCTGTTGCCCGACCACGGCATTGACTATAACGAAATCAACTTCGAAGACCCGCGCCACGACCATATCCCGATGGTGTGGACGGGTGGCGCCGTCAAGGTGCCGCGGCGCCTGAAGCAGGTGTGCAACCAGACCGACCTGCCTGCCACACTTCTCGGACAGATGGGATTGCCGCATGCCGACTATCGCTACAGTCGCGACGTCTTGAGCAGTAACTACCGTCGGCGTGTAGCCGTACATACTTTTAACAATGGCATCGCTGTGGTCGACAGTACAGGCCATGCTGTGTTCGACTTAACGGCAGACCGCATGATTCAAGGTCGTGGTCCGGCTGCCGACGAGCTGATACATATCGGTAAGGCCGTGCTACAGTCGGCTGCCAACGATTTAAAACAATTGAAATAGGATGAGAAAGAAAATACTGGAGTCATACCTGTCACCCTTGGCGGCAACGCTGGTCAACCTGCTGTTGGCCTACGTCGTCTATGCCATCGCCCGCGTAGCCTATCTGCTCGACAATTGGAGCTATTTTGCTGACAGTCTGACGATGGAGGTTGTGCAGGGCGGACTGGTGTTCGACACGGCGGCCATCCTCGTCACCAACATTCCTTACATCGTGTTGATGCTGCTACCGCTACATTGGAAGGAAACTCGCTTCTGGCATCGTCTGTGTCAAGTGGTCTTCGTCGTTGTCAACGGTTTGGCATTAGCAGTCAATCTCTGCGATGCCGCCTACTTCCCCTTTACCCTGCGCCGTACGACGACCACCGTCTTCAGCGAGTTTCAGAACGAGCAGAACCTCGGTGGTGTATTGTTCACTGAGACCCTGCGCCATTGGTATTTTGTCATCCTCTTCGCCGTGGTCGTCTATGGTCTGTGGCGGTTATACGTCACGCCTCGTCTTGAGGCCCGCCGCTTGTCGTGGTGGCGTTACGATCTGACGACGCTGCTGTCCTTGGCCGCCGTTGCCCCATTCGTTGTCGCAGGTATCCGTGGTGGTTTTGCCACCGCTGTGCGCCCCATCACCATCAGTAACGCCAACCAATATGTTGACCGTCCTACCGATGCTGCGCTGGTGCTCAACACGCCGTTCTCGCTCTACCGTACTGTTGGCAAGGCGGTCTTTGTCGTACCTCAATATTTTGATGACGAGCAGCAGATGGCCGCCGTCTTTTCGCCTGTCCACGTACCGGCAGACACGGTGCCGATGACCAAGAAGAATGTCGTTGTCCTCATTGTTGAGAGCTTCGGCCGCGAATATATCGGCGCCTTGAACAGCACTTTGGAAAACGGCCGCTACAAGGGCTATACCCCCTGCATCGATTCGCTCATCGCCCTGAGTACCACTTTCGAGTATTCCTTCTGCAATGGCCGGAAGTCCATCGACGGTATGCCCAGCATCCTGTCGTCGATACCGATGTTCGTCGAGCCGTTCTTCCTGACGCCGGCATCTATGAATCAGGTGTCTGGCATCGCCAGTATGCTTGGCCAAAAGGGGTATCAGACAGCCTTCTTCCACGGTGCCCAGCGCGGTTCCATGGGCTTTATGGCCTTTGCCCGCAAGACGGGCTTCCAAGACTATTATGGCCGCGAGGATTTCGATGCCGACTCACGCTTCAATGGCGATGAAGACTTTGATGGTATGTGGGCTATCTGGGACGAACCTTTCCTGCAATACTATTGTACGAAGATGAGCGAGATGAAGCAGCCGTTTATGACCGCAGTCTTTACCGCCTCGTCGCATCATCCCTACGTCGTGCCTGAGAAGTACAAGACCGTCTACCCTGAAGAGGGCATCATCATGCACAAGTGCATCCGGTACACCGACATGGCTCTTGGCAAGTTCTTCCAGGCCGCCAGCCGTCAGCCGTGGTTCAAGAACACCATCTTCGTGTTGACCAGCGACCATACGAACATGAGTGACCACGACTATTACCAGACCGACCTCGGCGGATTCTGTTCACCTATTATTATATATGAGCCGACCACCGACCGCCAGCCCGCTATCCTGCCGGCTATTGCCCAGCAGATAGACATCCTGCCGACGGTGATGGGGCTGCTGCACTATCCCGACCCCTATTTCGCCTTCGGCATCGACTTGCTGAACACGCCTGCTGACTCAACGTGGGCTGTCAACTATCTGAATGGTGTCTACCAATATGTCAAGCATGGCCACGTTCTGCAGTTCGACGGCCAGCGTACCCGTGCCGTCTACTCGTTGCGTGATTCCCTCATGCAGCATAATCTTGCAGGCAAGGTGGTGGAGCAGCCGAAGATGGAACGTGAACTGAAAGCAATCATTCAACAATATATGGAACGCATGACGCAAGACCGTCTGCAACCGTAATTAACTCGAAAGATAATATGATTAAGAATCAGAAATACATCGGAGTAGCATTCCTCATCGGCATCGTCTACCGGCTGCTGATGGGATTGCAGGGCATTGACAATGTCGATACGGGCTTCTGTATGACGTTCTATCAGAACTTCTTCACCCATCCCGAATCCATGCCCTTCTATTTCAACTATTACCTGACGGGACTTATCGGCGGCGTCTGGCAGTTGCTGTTCGGACAGTTCGGGTTGTTGGGCTTCCGCGTCTTGGAGACGGCAACGATGGCAACAGCCATTTGGCTGCTCTATCTGGCGTTCCGACCCTGGCTCTTGTCTGTACGTGTGGCGGTCATTGCCATCTTGCTGAGTTTCCTTTTCCCCTCATTTGTCATCACTTTCCATTATGACACCCTGTCGTTCCTGCTGATGGCTGTCTCGGTCTATGTGCTGTCGCATTGGTTCCGTGGCGGTTCCCCGTTATGGTTGATTATGGCTGGTGCCATGATTGGTCTGAGCTTCTTCTCGCGTATGGCTTTCTTTACGCTGGTGGCCTTGACGTTGTTGCCGCTGTTCTGGGGTAGTCATACGCCGTGGCGACAGAGGGTTGTCAATGCCGTCCTGTACTTGGGCGGTATGGCGTTGGCCGTGGTGGCTATGGTGGTTGTGATTGTCGTTATGGGCGATATAGAATATGTGACGAATGCACTTATGGAGACACTCCGCACGACCAGCAATAGCGAATCGCCAGGTGCGGCTACGCTTTTCGGCATCTACATGAAGAGCTATGTAAACATCGGCCTGCAGATACTGGTCATTGCCCTGATAGCATTATACTTTGGCGATGCCGCCCTGCTATCGGCAAGACTGCGTATCATCGTGCGCATTGTCATGACGATTGGGTTGTTTGTGCTGGTACTGACCAGCCAACCCTATCTCTCGGCGGCGGCTTTCTGTACGTTGTTAATAGTCATTTCCCCACGCCCCATGCCATTGGCCTTCTATGCGCTGGCATGCGCCTATCTGTTCCCCTTCGGCAGCGACACGAGCATACCCGGTGTGCTCCATTGGTGTGGCGGACTCCTGATTATTCCCGCAGCCACCTGTTTCCGCCAGTTTAGTAGCCATTGGCAGCGTCTGGTAACACGTGTGGTGATTGTCTGTATCGCCTTGAACATGATTTACAAGATGGGCAGCCGGGCTTACGGCGAGAGCGAGTATCGCACGGCCACCACCACCATAGCCCTGCCGCATACGCTCAACGTGATGACCAGTGCTGAACGGGCCGCGAATTACCGTCGCGAGGTGGCGCTCATCAAAGAGTATGCCGGCGACAACAAGCTGCTGCTCCTTGCCAACCAGGCGTCAGAACTCTACTACGCCACGGCCATGATTCCCTTCACCGGGCATACCAGTATGACAGCCTATACCGAGAGCGACCTGATAGAACGCCTTAATGAGCAGTACGACCACTACCGCCAACTGCCGCTGATCGTCTACCTCAGCGGTTACGACGAGACCGGCCGTACCGAAGCCTTCCGCGAGACGTTAAGCACGTGGATGCGGCAGCAGGGCTATCGCAAGGTGTACAGCGGCGACGGTACCGAGGTATGGCGTAGCGACAAACAGTATGAAAAATAATAAAACCACTTCAATATGTTGAAACAATTCCTTTCCATCATGGCGCGTTACCTGAGGCCATACCGCAAGTATCTGGCCTGGTCGGTGGTGCTGAACTTCTTGTCGCAATGGATGAACGTGTTCTCGTTTATGGTGCTGATCCCCATCCTGAACATTCTGTTCAAGATAGATACTGCCGTCTACACCTATAAGCCGTGGACGTGGGAAACGCTTGACAAGGATCTCGTGCTGAACAATGCCTACGCCTGGGTTCAGGAACTGATTAATATCAACGGGGCATTCCTGACGCTTGTATATATGGGTCTGGCACTCATTATCATGACAGGTCTGAAGACGCTGGGCTATTTCGCCTCGTCAGCGGTGATGATTCCCTTGCGGACGGGCGTCGTTCGCGATATCCGTGTCGAGGTCTACGACAAGGTGTTGCGCCTGCCGCTGAGCTTCTTCTCCGACGAGCGCAAGGGCGACATCATTGCCCGTATGTCTTCCGACGTGGGAGCGGTAGAGAACTGTATTACCAGCAGTATCGACATGCTTATCCGCCAGCCTATCGCCATCATTGTCTGCTTCGCCACCATGCTCACCGTCAGCTGGCAGCTCACCGTGTTTGTCATTGTCGTAGCCCCCTTGGCAGGCTGGATTATGGGTACGGTCAGCCGTAAGCTGAAGAGTCAGTCGGCCAAGGTGCAGGGTCAGTGGGGCGACATCCTGGCTCAGCTCGACGAGACGTTGGGCGGTCTGCGTATCATCAAGGCCTTCATTGCCGAGCAGAAGATGCTGCAGCGCTTCGTGGGCATCAATGACGAGTTCCGCAAGAATGTCAACGCGATGGCCATCCGCCAGAGTGCCGCTCACCCCATGTCAGAGTTCCTGGGCACCATCATCATCGTGGTCGTACTCTGGTTTGGCGGCTATCTTATCCTCAGCGAGTCGCACCTGATAGATGCTTCCACCTTCATCTTCTTCATGGTCATACTCTACAGCGTCATCAACCCCATCAAAGAGCTGTCGAAGGCTACTTACCAGATACCCGTCGGACTGGCGTCGATGGATCGCATCGACTTTATCCTGAAGTCGGAGAACCCCATCCGCGAACCGGCACGTCCGGAGCCGATGCCGGCCTTTGAGCGTGAGATAGAGCTGCGCGATGTGTCCTTCAGCTATGTTGACGACCGTCAGGTACTGAAGCATATCAGCCTGAAGGTGCCCAAGGGCAAGACCATCGCTTTGGTCGGTCAGTCGGGCTCGGGCAAGTCGACGCTCGTCGACCTCATCCCCCGCTACCATGACGTGGGCAGCGGCGAGGTGCTCATCGACGGCAAGAATATCAAGAACGTCAAAATCTCAGAGTTGCGTGCCCTCATCGGCAATGTCAATCAGGAGGCCATCCTCTTCAACGACACGTTCTACAACAACATCACCTTCGGCGTAGAGAATGCCACGATGGAGCAGGTCATAGAGGCAGCTAAGATTGCCAATGCCCACGAGTTTATCATGGAGTCGGAGCATGGCTACGACACGATGATTGGCGACCGTGGCGGCCGTCTGTCAGGCGGTCAGCGCCAGCGTGTCAGCATCGCCCGTGCTATCTTGAAGAATCCGCCGATACTGATTCTCGACGAGGCCACGTCGGCCCTCGATACCGAGTCGGAACGCTTGGTGCAGGAGGCTCTCGAGCGCCTGATGAAGTCGCGTACCACTATTGCCATTGCCCACCGCCTGTCGACGATCAAGAATGCCGATGAGATCTACGTCCTCTATGAAGGCGAGATTGTGGAGCGTGGCCAGCATGAGGAACTGATTGCGAAGAACGGCTACTACAAGCGCCTCTATGATATGCAGCAGCTGTAGGTTGTAGTCATGGAAAAGGCAATAGGAGAAGCCCTATTCGAACAGGTCGTTAGGCTGGTCTTTATCTGCTTTCTTCAACGAGAAGAATTGGGAGAGATAGAGCTGCCAGGCAAAGCGTACAGGATGTCGGGCCAAGAGCAGTATGCGCCGGCGTGTCCGTCTTTTCATGTCCTTCGTATCGACAGGCATGATTTCCTGTAGCATCTCGCTGGCCATTCGGGCTATGTCGTTACGACGGGCGGCCGAAGGGCACTGCCTGACGAACTGCTGCGTGATGTACGTGTAGGCTTCGGCATCGTAGGCATCGGCTTCCTGTTGCTGTAGGAGACTGTGCTGTTTGATAAACTTGTTGCGCAGCTGAAAGGCTTTCAGATTAGCCTTGGCGCGTTCCGTTTCCTTTTCGATGTGCATGATGCTGCCTTGACGCATACGATAGTGGTAGAGGGGCTCGTCGGTAATCTCGACGATGCCGGCTTGACTAATCCATTGCAGAATGACGGCGGTGTCTTCGCAATAGCGCAACTGGGGAATCGGGACTTTTAGGAGTGCCCGGCTGAAGAGTATGCCCCAAATCATGTATGTCGTCTGGTTCTTACACTTGTAGTAGATGTCGATGGCTTCTTGGCGCGAGAACACGCCACTGAAATCGTTGTGGATGTGGACGTGCGTGTCGGGGCGTTCTTTGTAGTAGCTGCAGACGACGGCGTCGGCCCTGCTTTGCGCCTGACAGTCAAGGAGATATTCAAGGGTGTTGGGGGCTATCCAGTCGTCGCTGTCGACAAAAAACACATATTCGCCCCGTGCCATGCCGATGGCGACATTCCGGCTGTCGGCCTGTCCGCTGTTGGGCTTATGGACAACGACGATGCGCTGATCCTGATGTCCCATGTCGTCGCAGATGCCTTTCGACTGGTCGGTCGAGCCATCGTCAACGACGATGAGCTCCCAGTTTCCGTAAGTCTGCTCAATAACCGACTGGATGCTCTGTCTGAGATAGCGCTCGGTGTTATACACGGCCATGATGACCGACACCTTCGGCTGATTCATTGGTTGCTTCCCTTCTTCCATTTGACGTAGTTTACCATGCGTTTGGCCATCTTCCTCAGGATGTGATAGCTCCTCATGCTGTGCTTTTCTAAGAACAGCACATACTGAATGAGAATGTCGTGGGTCATCTTGTGGTGCTCGTGGATGAGGCTGATGACGGGGGCTGCAAATCCCTGTGGCAGGAATTGGGCGAGTATGGCGTCGCGCTCCTTTTTGTTAAGATCGAGTTGGCTGTAGGTGATACCGTTCACATCCATGGCTGCAACGACGCGGTCGACGAACTGGTAGGTACAGGCGTGGCAGAGGAGTGTCTGTAACCAGAATTTCCAGTCAGAAGCTATCTTGTAGGTCTCGTCGTAAGGAAACCGCTCAAGCAGTTCGCGGCGGATAAACGTGCTCTGGTGGCACAGACAGTCAGTCAGCAGCGTCCTCCCTAAGTCGGGGTCGTGCTGCCTGATGAGTTCCTGAGTGCCTTTCTTGACGGCCAGAGCCTCTACGACGTCGGCATGAAGCCCGGTCTGCACCATATCGTGAAGGACGGTGCTGTCGTAAAAACAGTCACCGCCGTTCATGAAGATGACATAGTCGCCCGTGGCGTGCCTGACGCCTTTGTTCATGGCGTTATAGATGCCCTTGTCGCGCTCGGAGCACCACCACGTGATATGGTTGGCATACTGCTTAATGACGTCTTTGGTGCCGTCAGTCGATTCCCCGTCGACGACGATGAGCTCGTAGTCGTTGCAGCTTTGGCTGACGATGCTGTCGAGGGTGTCCTTGATATGGCCCGCCTCGTTGAAGCAGACGGTGATGACGGAGAATGTGGGCATAGACGGTTATTTGTAAAATGTTCTGTCGTTTTCCTGGTGATTGGTGACGAACAGTTGGTCGAGACGCACAGCCCCCTTGAAACCGACGATGGAGTGGCGCAGTAGCCAGACGCGCCACCGCAGTTTGAGGTTGCTCTTGAGGTAGGTGATAGGACTGAGACGGTTCAGCGTCTCCCGGATATCGTAGAGGCGTACGGTGTTCTTCTTGCCGTGCGTATTACGGGCAATGTCCTTGGCAATACGCATGCAGTTCTTGACGGCTAACGCTTTGTTCTGCCGTTCGGGCAGCACGTGGTTTTCCTTGATGAAATGGTAGACTTCCTCCAAGAGTTCGATGAATCCGAACATGCGGTCGTCCATGCTGTTCATGATACTGCTCTGGCGCTGGCGGTAGTGGTAGAGGTTGCGCGGGCAGAGTGTCAGGCCGTTGCCGTGCGACAGCCACTTGTAGATGACGGCGAAATCCTCGTAGCGCCGTAACTGCGGCACAGGTTCCACGAGGAGCTCGCGGCGGAATAGCCGTCCGTGCATGTAGCCGTAGAGCCGGCGGTCGTAGATCATGGCGACAACCTCATTATGGGTGAGCGCCGTCTGCTGGCGGCACAAGGGGTCGTAGGTGGTCTCGCCTACAAATTCGTTCATATAGCCACAGGCGACAGCATCTTTACCGGTGGCGAGAACGACGGTGAGCAGCGACTGCAGTATGTCGGGCTCCACCCAGTCGTCGCTGTCAACAAATCCGATATACTCGCCCTTCGCCATCTTGATAGCCATATTGCAGGCGTCGGCCTTGCCTGAGTTCTTCTTGTGGACAACCTTGATTCTCGAGTCTTTGGCCGCATACTCGTCACAGATTTGTCCTGAGCCGTCAGTAGAGCCGTCGTCGACAAGCAGTAGTTCCCAGTTGTCGTAGGTCTGGGCCACCACGGAGTCGATGCACTCCCGCAGATAGTCGGCTGTGTTGTAGACGGCTGTAATTAGCGTTATCAGCGGACGCCGTTCGGCTACTTCCGCCGTTGTCAGGGCGTTGTTCTCCGTATAGTAGTTGTCGAAGTGACGGGCCTGATAGTCGAAGGTGTGGAAGTCTTCAAGGCACAGCTCGTGTCTGCCGTCGGCCATCCAGTATAGCGGCGCGTCGCGATACATCGATGCCACCAGCGTAAAGGTGCTGGGCGGTCCCACGATATAGTCACACTCCGACAACAGACACAGGTCTTCGGCTGGCGTGCCGTCGGGGAAGACGACGCGGGCCTCACTGAGTTCGCGCCGGTACTGGTCGCGGTCTACTAACGGGTCGTTGGTGCAGATATAGATGGCGGTCGGACGGCCCTCATGCAGGCGCATGAACTGTCGGGCCACGCTGATATATTCGCGGTCGTCGAAGTAGTAACGGCCGTCGCACCAGCAGCGATAGTCGCCGCGCCGTATGTGTATGCCGAGCTTCACCGTTCCACGCTCGTTGCCGCTCATCGTGGCGGCAACATGACGGCGCACGCGGGGCTTGAAGTCGAAGAGGCTGACAATCTCGTCGCGATATTTCTCAAACAGGTCGGGAAACCTCACGCACCAGCCCGTCACCAGCACATGGCGGTTCGTGAGCATCGCCTGCTGCTGTCGCTCCACATCCTCGCCAAGCTGGTTGAAGGCTACCGTGGGCATGAGGCCTAACTTCGCCGCCATCTTCGCTATCAGGTAGACGGCAAAGTTGTGGCGCGGCTCATTAGTAATGCGGAAGTCGGGGTATTTATGGGCGAAACGCATCGACAGCGTACGGCGGCCGTGCTCCCGCCCCCAGGCGTAGAGTTGTCCGTACTGGAAGATGTTGTTGGCCATCCGGCCCTTGTCTGTGACGAATATCATGCTTTGCGCTCCATCAATAGTCTATGTTCTTTCCGCAAAAATACGCTTTTTTTTTAAGATGCGACTTGTTTTGTAGATGTTTTTTTGATTTATTAATAAATGATTGTTTGCGCGTTCCTCTTTTTTTTCCTACCTTTGCAGAATGACACCGTGGTTCTATATCAAAGTGAAGGTCGGCAAGTTCGTAGCAAACCTCGCCGCCGTTTTCGTCACCGACAGAAATCGGCGCCACCAGTTGCGCAGCAAACTCGACCCCCTGAACCCTCAGCGTTGTGTCGCCTACCTCGAGCAGCATTACACCCAGGTCGACGCGCTCCCACCGTCCCCGCCGTCCTCACCATGCCTCGACGCACCCGTCTGGGTCTGTTGGCTTCAGGGACGGGAGCAGGCACCGCAGCTCGTTCAAGACTGCATCCGCTCTATCGAGCAGCATACCGAGGGTCGTCCGTTCGTCGTCCTGACAGCCGCGAACTTTGCCCAGTATGTCGACCTGCCGCCCTACGTCGTCGAGAAGTGGCAGAAGAGCAAGATCACCAATACCCATTTCTCCGACATCCTCCGTATTCACGCCTTGGCGCGTCATGGTGGCTGCTGGATAGACGCCACCTGTCTGCTGACGGCTCCCATCCCCGCCGAGATTCTCGACAGCCCGTTCTTCCTCTACCGTACGCATGGCGAGTTCTCCTACACCTTCATCCAAAGCTGCTTCATCGTCAGCAAGCCCGCCCAGTACATCGTGCGCAAGTGGTGTGCGGCCATCGATGCCTATTGGCAGCACGAGAACATGATGATCAACTACTTCACGCTCCATCTCCTGTTCATCGCCCTTCTCCATCGCGACGAGCAGTTCGCTGCGGCTTTCGCCAAGGTGACCGTCGCTACCGACGAGCCGATGCACGCCCTCTTCTATGCCCTGAAAGCTGGCCGGAAACCTTCCGCCGAACTGATGGATCAGGTCAGCCGCGACTCCTTTATCCATAAACTCACTTACAAGATACCGTTAAGTCTGAATGGATAATGGATAATTATGAATTGTGAATTATGAATTCTGAATTGCTAACCATCATCATTCCCGTTTACAATGGCGAGCGTTTCCTGCGTCCGTGCCTCGATGCTGTCCTCGGACAGAGCTACCGCAACTGGGAACTGCTGCTTATCGACGACGGTAGCACCGATGCTTCGGGAGCTATCTGCGACGAATATGCTGATGACCCCCGCGTGACCGTTATCCATCAGGAGAATGCCGGTCATGCTGCCACCCGTAATAGGGGCGTGGCGATGGCTAAGGGCGAATATATCAGTTTCGTCGACTGCGACGACTGGTTTGAGCCCGATATGTACACCACGATGATCAGCACCCTCAAGGCCACTCAGGCCGACATCGTCGTCTGCGGCTATTTCGAGGAATATGTGGGCCGCCAGAAGACTGTCGGCAATGATGGCAGTCAGCAGGTCTGCAGTGGTGACGAGGCGCTGAAGCTCGTCCTCCAAGGCACCGTCGGCAGCTACCTGTGGTCCATGCTCTTCCGTCGCTCCGTCGTCCGCGAGCCGATGCCATCGCTGAAGGCATACGAAGATCATGCCACCATCTTCAAGTGGTTTGCTCATGCCCGCCAAGTCGTCCTGCTCCACTGCGCCTTCTATCACTACCGTCAGGTGGAGGGGAGCGCCCTCCACGCCTACGACCCCGTGAAAAACAACCATTTCTTCCTTGCCATCAAGGAGCGTTACCATTACGTCGACGACCACCGCCTGCTGCCGGGCTGGGAGCACGAGAACCGCCGCCTCTACCTGCGCGGCTGCATCAAGCTCACCAAGGACGTCGCCCGTCAGCCCCAGTACGACGACCGCTCGCGTGCCCTCATCGACGATGTGCGTAGTGAACTCGCCACATTTCTGCCCCTCAGCCGCCGCGATGTCGGCGGACTGAAGTACTTCCTCCGTCTCCGCCTCCTGCTCTTCAACGTTCCTCTCTACGTTCGCCTCCTGCGTCTCTCCTCATTCTTCTCATGGGGCAAACGTCATAAATCTTTGTCCTGAATCCTTCAATCCGTTTCAAAAATAGGGCCACCCGCCGAGCACCACGGCGGCGACGCTGCCAGGCTGACCGATATGGCCGTCCGAACTTCTGTTATCATTCATAGAAAAACATTTTTCCACAACAAATCATCAGCATCGTCACGAGCGGCAGGCTCCGGCTCGCCGCTCGTGTCTACGCCGCCGTAGCCGATGCTGAAATATTGTAACTCATTGAAGGACGTAATTGTGTTATCATCTTTGAAAAAATCTCCAACAGTTCCAACCACCTCTGCCTCAAACTTAGACAATTCACCATCGTCATTTGAATCCCAATGCTGGACGCAAATTTCCTTCACTTTGGCATCAACAAAGGTTATGAATTCATGATCATCACGATACTCCTTAATTGTTTGGAAGTTCTTCCAACCAACTGTAGACTTATATGTGTCAATAGTGCCAGTAGGTACTACTAGGACAGTGTTACTATAGTTATTAAAAACATTCTCGCTAAGAATGAACGGAGTTTCTATGAGCGAATGCACAGTTGCAAGCTTACTGCAGTCCTCAAATCTATAGATTATTAATAATCAACGAATTACGTGTTAAACGGTAGAAAAGTGAGATTGGAGATTCTTGGACATCCCAAAAGCATGAAGATTAAACGTATTTAACGTTTAAAAACAACTCTCGAACTCATTATGCAAGTGAAATGGACGTTAGATTGTAATATCACTATGATGGTTGAATTTTGAATATCAAAACAAGACACCTTATTATATATAGCACAGAATAGTTCCCTACTGAGTTTTTGAACATAAAATTTTGTTTGATAGTTATACGACAAGTTCTTGATGTTATTGTCAAGCAGGCCATAAAACTGCTATCATAGGACGTTTTTTAAGTGTGCTTTTGGCATTTCTCATTGAAAAGTGTAGTTTTTGAACCTCAAAACCGTTTGAAAAGTGTAAATAATACCAGTCAAGCGTTGAGTGAAGATAGAATAGTGTATGATTAATGCAGGAAGGTTTGTTGTAGTGATACAATAAGATAGTGGTTTCATACAACGAGTTTCAGATTATAGAAGGATTTGTGATAGTTTTCATATCTTTGCACGAAAAATGAAGATATGAAAACTGTCAAAGTGATTTTATTGACACTAATGCTCATAGTACTCCTTGGAAGAGGATATGTAGCATGGATATTATTGGGAAGCAAAACAAGCAAACCTAATAATTATAAAAATATAGGTGATATACCAACAACTTGGCAATATGAAGGGAGCTTTAATGACGATGTCGGACAGGCTACTTACTAGGAAGAGAGCCATTATAGAAACCGTTAATGACGAACTGAAGAATATCGCTCAGGTAGAACACTCACGTCACAGATCGTTCGATAACTTCATGGTCAATCTGCTGGGAGCCCTGGCAGCTTACTGCTTTTTTCCGAAGAAGCCATGTATTGCCTGTGAAAGGGCTATTGACAACCAATTAACACTGTTCTGAATTCGTCGAACTCACGTTAAACTAAGGTGAAAAAATGAACAATTGGTTCCTTTTTTTGTGTCATTTTAACGATGAAACCATCATTTTTGATACTTTTTGCCATTTTTTTTGTGTTTTTTTTTCTCATTTCAAAATAATTGTGTAATTTTGGAGCGTATTTCTCTAAATGAAAGTACATAATATATGTGCTCGAGTATTCTTACCGAATTAACATTTCGCATGGGATATGGACGGGCATTATTAATTACTAACCCAAATACGACGAGCAAATATGGATGTTCCACTTGCGCTCAACAACATAGGAATCCGTCTTGGATTAAAGGGATATACTAGAAAGTCCTCAACGTTCAGTCCACAGGCTGACGTTGTAGGACTTTCTGTGTTTATTATCAATGTTTCATTTTTTTTTGGTATTGGATTGGTTACAACCATACCATCATAGTCATAAAAGGAAAAATAAAATTTTAAATAGTAACAATTATGAACAACAAAAAATTATTTTGGTTTTTAGGCTTCCTTGTAGTCGCCGCAATTTCATGTTGGGCAACATCGTCTTCTTTTTTACTGATGATGCCGTCTATGCTTTCATCTAATCCCGTTGTACGTACAATTTTGGTTTATGCGCTTGTTGCTGTATTTTTCGTATTGGCATCTTATGCTGTAAAACTGATAATTGATGCTCTTAACAACGATGGAACTTTGTCTCATCCCAAAGTACAACTATGGGGAGGTTTAGCTTTGTTGGTTTTCACGTGGATTATAATATCACTTCCAACTAATGCACATACTTTTTTCTATAAACTAAAAATCGGTGATGTCGTTACTGAAGATTTAAAGACAACAAAAGTATATTCTCAACAACTTGCAGATCGCATTGTTGTTGATTCTGCCTATTATACTAAAGAGCATGAAGTCCTCAAAGAGTGGGAAGAATTTGAAGGAGAGGTTAAGGCTGGTGCTACAGGTAGTGGATTTGGACAATATGCTGCACGTCATGTTGCAAAAATCAACACAATGCTAGGAAGTGATTACATGATACCAACACCTCAAAATACAAATAAAGCTAAAGACGCAGAAAACACTCAGCTCCTTAATTACTGGAAACAACATTATTTAGTTCCAAATTTGGCACGTTTAAAGTCAGATAAATATCAGGTCAGTCAAAAAGCAGCAGATGAGGCAGATAAAGATGTTAAAAATATCGTTGCAATGGAAGATTCTGTTCATCAACTGATTTTAACGAATCAAATTTCCGAAGATGGTGCTGAGCCCGTAATAACACAATCTGCTGGTGTTCTCAAGGTAGCGTATACAAATATTAAGACAAACTCAAGGTTTGTCAAGTTTAACAATAAAGACGAAAAGGATATTTATACAGCTGCAAATATTGATACTCGAACTACACGTTTTTTAAATCCATATTCTGTCACTTACGATTATTTTACCGGAAAGATTCCGTTTACATTTACTTTTTGGCTACTATTGTCCGTTCTTATTGATGTATCTGGTTTCTTCTTTTACTATCAAGCGACTAAAAAGAATTTCAAATTTTAATATATTACAATTATGGCAGACGAATTTATTGGATTAGGTGGATCGAATACAGAATCCACGGAATTACCAAAAGTTAATCCCGAGATAAATGAACAGGAGATGGCAATTGATCCTGTAGTTGAGCCTCAAGAGCAGGAAAACAGAATTCCTACTCCTGCACATCTCATAACAGTGAACCTGATTGACAAAAGAGCACCAATTATTTTGCTATTTGGTGCTCCAAGTAGCGGTAAGACAATGACTTTAGTTCGATTGGCTAAATATCTTAGACCAAAAGGTTATCAATTAGTAGTTGATGCTAATTTCTGTGGTAATGCGTGGGAGTATGCAGAAAACATGAGAAATTTCAACAACATGTTGAATACCAATTTTGCCTTAAAGGGTACAGGACGTAATGATTTTCTACTTGTCAAGATCCTTGACAGCAAGAGCAATACAGTGTGTCAGATTCTTGAAGGTGCTGGTGAGGATTATTTTCCATCCAATATGGTTGCAGGTATCCCAAGGGCACAAGTTCCATTTCCGGCATATATGACAACTGTATTTGCGTCACCTAACAAAAAAGTTTGGATGTTTATAACCGAGCCAAACTGGCAACAAGATAGGGCAGGATATGTTGATAGAATAAGATTTTGTAAGCAACAGCATTTTGGCAGAAAAGACAAATGTATTATTGTTTATAATAAAATAGATATGACTCCCTTCGCTAATGGTGAGACTGTTAACAAATCTGCAGCAAGTGAGCAGTGTAATAACGAGTATCCTGGTATCTTTAGTATATTTCCGAATAATAGCCCCCTCCCACGTTTCCTGACAGATCCATATGATTGTAAGTTTGTTCCTTTCAGCACAGGAACTTATGGTTTACCAGTTCCAGGGCAGGCTGCACAGTATGTACCCAGTAGGGATATACATCCTGCAAAGCTATGGGAGGCAATTATAAATTGTATTAAAGGATAATATGTATGACAAATTTCAAGGTTTATATTCATGGGCGTCCTCAGGGTCAAGATATATGGCCGCAATATGAAACGCCCAATGATCGTATATATATTGAGCCATTCTTAGACTCGAATATTGGTGGAGATGTTAACGTGTCTCTGATTACAGATATATACCAAAATAACACTTACTATACGTATATACATCGTAAAAATGTAGTGGAAAAAGTTGCAAGAGGGCAGGTCGGGAACTCGTATTTCGCATTGACGATTCGTTTTAACGGCTCTATTTGCCGTAATGTAAGTAGTTTGTATAATCTACTGAACCAAGTTTATGAGCAAGTTTGTGTGGGTAGTATTATAAAAAATGAGAATGGTATAAAACATTATTTGGTTAACCGTTTTGAAGAAAATCAAGCTGTTGCTGAGCAAATTATTTCTATTATAGAGCAAAATATAGAAAAAGTTTTGTCTCCCTCGATTGTTACTTTGGGTAAAGCCAGAGACACGAATACTTCCAAACCAGTTGATTATTCTTTGTCAGACGTTGATAGTCCTTCTTTCCTTGAGGATGTAACAACGTTTAAACTAATAATATCTCCGGAGAAGGAGTCAAAGTCGGACAAATATACTTCATTGCTTAAACGTGTTCAGCCAATTAAAGATAAATGCGAAAGTCTAACAGTAGATTTAAACAAAACACAGCAAACGGCAAAAACGTTAAAGGATAGCAATGAAGCATTACAACGAAATCTTCAAACTGTTGAAGATGAAAAGAGGCAGTTGGAAGTACAATTAACAAATGCCACTTCTTCAGTTGCTGCTCAATACAAGAAACAGATAGAAACTAAAGATGCAGAAATCAGAAAGATTGCTTTAGAAAGCCAAAAGCAGACAGAGAATTTAAATAAGGCTCAGAAAAGGATAGAAGAATTAGAAAGAGAGTTACAGTCAATTGGGCAAAACAAAGAAGTTATCAATTCCTTTGAACAAATTAAAGAACCTTTAATTACATTTGCTCGCCAAGTGGCGAGTCGATTTCCTCAAGGGAGTAAAGTTCCTAATTCGTTTGTATCTCAAGTTCCTCAGAAAGGGGTATCGTTTGACAAGATCAAAGATTGGCTATCCGTGGGCACTTTTGCTTTGCTTGTTTGTATCTTTTGTTTCACTATTTATAATAGTATACACAACAATACTAGTGGTAATGATGTTGATATAGCAGCATTAAAATATAAAATGGATTCATTGCAAATTGAAAATGCCAAACTTAAGAATCAGGTTGGCACCTTAGGCTACCCAAAAGTTGAAACAAATGATGGGACAATGTCGAAAGGTGAAGAGTATTCGGACGTTTCAATCGATATAGTGGAGTACTCAGGGCAAGGACCTTTAATTCAAGGGAAAACATATACATTATCTGTTAAGAATGCCCCGGGGAAAGGCACATTCGACATTAATGGTCGATTCTTGAATGGAAATACGTTTAAAGTGGGAGATGAATCAGAAGTGAAAATATCTTTTATTTATGGAGGTTTGCCAGTAGTTTCTCGTGTCCTTCAAACGCAAAAAAGCAGGAGCGTCAACGCAAAAGCAAACTAGAGAAGTTAAAGAAAAAGAAGAAAAGAAAGAACAAGATGAAAAAGCTTAATATATCATTATTTATATGCAGTTTAGTGCTTATTTTAATTTCGTGCAACTCTGGTACTAAAAAACCACCTGTGGATTTGTCTAAAGTGAAAGCAAAAAAGGAGATAATAAGCATACCTTACAGAGAAATTAATGGAGTGAAAACAATTCCAGTGAAACTTAATGGTGTTTCAATGGATATGATTTATGATACAGGGTGCTCCGGCGTTCATATGTCTTTGCTGGAATTACAGACACTTTATAAAAACGGAAAATTCAGCGAGAGTGATGTTATTGGAACGAGTCTGTCGCAAATTGCTGACGGAAGTGTTGTGCAAAACGGAGTAATAATTTTGCGAGAAATAGAAATAGGAGGTGAAGATGGAATTGTGCTACCCAATGTTGAAGCATCAGTATCTTTAAATCAAGAAGCTCCGATATTATTGGGGAATGGTGCACTCGATAAAGTAGCTGCTGTAGAAGTAGACAACGTTAAAAAAACAATTAATTTTAAACGTTATTGAACGCATGGCAATATACATATTTGGAGTCTTTAATAATGGCTATACACAATGTCCAAATGATTCGACATCGAATATATTAAAGAATTTATATTCGTGTTCAAAAGCTACTACTCAGATTGCCATCCATAGAGATGGCAATCTGATGTATTATTGTTATATAAGAAAATTTGGAGACGGACATTATTTTGGTTTTTGCAATGTTCTCACGGGATTGTATTTGACAACGATAGACAGCTTGTTTTCTTTGTTTGAAAAAACAACGGAAATACTGGCGAATAAAGGCACGATTGTACATTATGCTGAAAATGGCGAATTAACGACTTCTCTTAATCAGTTATATAAAAACAGTGAAGATGTTGCTCTTATCTCTAGATATTTGTTGTCTGCTTTTGATTCACTGAGTAAAAATCAATTACCTCCAATAGATTATTCGGTTGCAGAAGGTTCCACTGTTTCTTTTAGCGTGAATGATCTTAATTCCGAAATCGTCAAAGCATCATATACGTTTAGCAACACTTATATATATAAAGATAAGGATTATAATACAGTTCAAATTAATAGTTACAAATCCGTACTTAGTCGAATTAATGAAACAAATCTTTCATTAAGGAAAGAAAATAAAGAGCTCCAAGACAAGAATCAGGAAATACTTCGTCAGAAGAAACAATTTAGGAATGTTATACTTTTAATTTTAGTTGTTATTGGATGTGGTATTGGTATCTATTTCTTATATGATAATCTTAATAATACGCAAGGACAACTAGATGAAGCAAATAGTACTATTGTTGAAAAAAACAATGTTATAGATGCTAAAAACAACAGAATAAGTAATTTGAGAAGCTCCATTGACTCCCTTCAAAGCGCGTATAACGACGAACATAACCGTAAAGTCTCTATAGAGGAGAGACTCACGCAAGTGTGTAGTACTAATCCTTTCGTTGTTACTGGTTGTAGTGTCGGAAGTGAAGGATTTAGCTTTGACTATTATGCTGATGAAGAGAAGGAGGTTACAGTAACGTTAAAAGCCATCAATGAAAAGAATTCTGAAATAGTTTCAAACAGCCATTCGATCACTGTTAATAAAGGTTCAGGTTCACAAAAACTCAATTTCTATTATAGGCTCAGCAACTCTGATTACTATTATGTCGTTTTATTGTATGATGGGCGTATTATAGCAGGCAAACGTTGGTAAAATAAATGTCGAATTTTTATGAGGGTAGATTTGTTTTTGCATGGAACCCCAAATGGGCAGAACGTTTATTCTTCGTCTTCAGACAGGGATGAATATGTGTTATCATATATCCATTTTGATTTTGGACTTGGCCCTCAATCTTTGATTGTCGAAACGAAGGTTCTTAATAACAATCTTAATTGCTATTATACCTATTATGTTCCAAATGTGCAAGATGTAAATGGACGTCCAAAAGGATATTTTGCTTTAACTATACGTTCTGATACCTTTGTAAAAAATTTGCAATTAATGTTCCAGTTAACGGACATTATATATAACCAGCACGTTCTTGGGACAATTCTTTCAGATGGAAAAGCCAACAAATATCTAGTCCAAACTTTTAACGAGCAAGGGAAACATATTATTAGTTTGTTTAAAAGCTTATTTTCTCAAGTAATCAGAGAACGTAATTTAATAAAGCTTGATGACTCATTCCTCGGAAATTCAGGAGCACCTCTATCTTTTAATCCATGTGATAACAGAAGTACAGATCTTTTAGCTCAATATAAATCAGCCGAACGAATAACAATCTCTCCATCCGCCCCTTTGCCTCGCGAACAAGCAAGGGCAAAAGAATATCAAGATAAATTAGGCTTCGTGAAAAGAGAGTCTGAAGAAAAACTTAAATCTGAAATTCATTATTTGAAGACAGAAATTGACCATCTTCATAGAGACAAGAAAACTTATGAAAGCCATTTAACAGATGCCGAAGGAAAAATAAATACGCTTAAAAAATCCAATGATGATTTGCAAGCGCGTTTGTCTAAGAACGAAAGCGAGAGAAGATTATTGTTTGAACAGGCCAATATTAAAAGTGAATTGGTAAGACTATCAGAACCGATTCTTAGACTAAACGGTTTACTCCAAAAGTTTGGTATTTCGACTTCATCTCAGAATCGTCCTTATCCATTTCATATTCAGCTAGATCGTGTATTAAAGCATGAACTATTTGATATAATTCCTTCAAAAAAGTCTGTTAATCTAACAACACTTTTTTCATTTATATCATTGGCGTTATTGATAGTTGTCTTTATCTTTCAATTATTATTATCCTGTAGAGATAATAGTCAGTCAGTAGAGATGGCTGGAAAAGAAGAAGTTCCAAAAGTAGAAGTAAAAGAAGAGGAGACTTCTCAATCCACAACGATTATTGAATCTGATTTTGAAGACTCGAGAATTAATATAAGGGAGTACAGTGGGAAAGGTCCTCTTCAATATAACCGAGAGTATTCTATTTTCATTTCAAGTAAAGGACATTACAATCGCCCAGACAGCATTAAAGGTTTAAGGTGGGAATGTGATGGCGGGGAGATTTACTCAAATGGAGGGACAGATGCTCGATTAAGATTGAAAAAAAAGAATGGAACAATAAAAATAGTATGCTACTTGCCTAATGGCAAAAGTTTAGAGCGTGTGGTCGAAGTTGCAATGACGGAGAGTTTGCAAGGAAAAGCAAAACAATCAGTTTCAGGGAACACAATTCCTGTAAGTCCTAAATCCGAACGGTAATATGGCTTCGGGCTCTTCTCACATATTATTAACAGAAAACAATGCCTATGCCGGCTTATAACAATCTCAATAACAGTGAAAGTATGTTCTGTCTTGCCGATCACATATCCCCAATAATTGTAGGTTATGGCTATCCATACTGTGGCAAAACACGGACTCTTGTACGTCTAACAAGACTCCTTCTTAATTTAGGCTATAGTGTTGTCCCAGACAGATCTTATCGCCCGGTTTCTGATGTGAAATATGGAATTGAATGCGAACAGTTCTATGACAAGATTCATGATACTTATAAACATAATAATAAGGATTGGGAAAGGCTTTTGGTGAGAGTATTTAGGGAAGGGCGCTGCTTTTGCCAAATATGTGATGAACCTGGAGTCTCGTTTTATGATAATCAAGGTTCAAATCTCAAAACGGACTTTACAAAAATAATGATTGCCACTCCAAATAAGAAAGTCTGGATTATATTTATTGAACTAAAACAGTTACCCCATGTTAATCACGAAGAGTATGTTAAAGACATAATGAGTTTAGCACAAGCTGCGAGTCCTAATGATGAATTCATTATTCTAATCAATAAAATAGACTGTCTTGCCAGTTTATATAACAACGATACCAATGCAATTTATCGAGAATTGCTTGAAGGTGTTCGTTATTATTATCCAGGACTATTAGATTTATTTATGAATACTAATCCTATATCAAAATATTGGAGACCATATAAATGTAGAATAGTTGGCTTTTCTTCGGGTACATATTATAATGGTGCACAGAATAGAGTCGAAACATATGTGGAAAGTCCAGATTACTATCCCAAATACTTGTGGCAACAAATAGTAAATAGTATTAAATGATTAAGATTAGGGAATATAATATACATCGTTTCTTAAAGGCACAAGAGAATGATTATGAAATTGCTCTGTCTGAGATCAAGAAGGGGCGAAAGCGTAGTCATTGGATATGGTATGTGTTCCCTCATTTCAAGGAATTTGCTCATAGTCGTACAGCGGAATATTATGGCATAGCAGACAAAGGTGAGGCTGAGATATATTTGCAACATCCCATTCTTGGGCAGCGCATAAGAGAGATTTCAGAGGTATTGCTGCTACATACAGGTAAAGACGTCAAAGAAATCTTTGGGGAACTGGATGCTGGTAAAGTCCGCTCTTGCATGACAATGTTTGATTATTTGTCGCCTAATGACGTGTTTGGGCAAGTCCTTGATGTCTTTTATGGTGGGAAACGTGGTGGTAGAACTTTAAAAGTACTAAATGGGGTATAGACACAAATATCTTGCTATACTGTGTTTGGTATTTTTCCAATCATGCAGTATGTGTTCATCTAAAATGATGGACTCACCCGTCGTTTCGGATGATTTGGAGTCAGTAGTTGAAGGCGAGTATAGAGAACCATGGAGTTCGCTGTCAAACATTGGCCATCCCGTTATACCAGACACAATTCCTAGTTTGTTGCTAGAAAGATACTGCTATTCAGTATCATATAACAAGTTTACACGCCAACCTAATTGGGTGATGTGGCAGCTTACTGGGGAGCATGTGATGAAGCGAAAAGATGGTGTATGGAACGAATATAGAGAAGACTTGGAATTGCCGTCAGATATTCGCTCGACTTTGGATGACTATACTTCATCTGGGTATGATAGGGGGCACATGTGTCCTGGCGGTGATTGTAACTGGGACGATGATGGTAGGGATGAGACATTCCTGCTCTCAAATATGTGTCCTCAGAATCCTAATTTGAACCGTGGTGACTGGAAGGAGATTGAAATTGCTTGCAGGAAATGGGCGAAGCAATACGATAACATATACATCGTATGTGGCCCAATATTCTTCAAAAGTCAAGAACACGAGAAGATTGGCCCTCATCAGATTCCAGTTCCTGAAGCGTTTTTCAAAGTTATCTTGTGTGTTGAGTTTTCCAATCCCAAAGGAATCGGATTTATTTGCAGAAACACTGATGGGAACAGGAAGAAGGACTTCTATGTAAACTCTATCAGACAGGTGGAAAGAGTGACAGGTTATAAGTTCTTTCCTAATTTGAATGACTCAATCAAGAGTTTAGTGTATGACATGGATGATATAAATGAATGGTAGTAATCTTTAAATTATGTAGTATGAAAAAGTGTTCTCTATTATTGTGTTTGGTGTTCTTTCTTTCGTGCAATTCAAAAGAACAGAATACACAGACTGAAAATCCTGTTAAAAAGGAAATAAAGAAAGTCGTAAACAAGGTGACTGTTCCTAAAACGATAAGTATTTATCGGTATGGTAATTTCTCAGTTAGTAAGGCTCAAAGACTTGAAAAGCAACTAAAATCCTATTTCCCGGAAGTTGTTTTGAAAGAGCAAATCCTAACTCTCCCAACAGAGCATTATAATAAGGAGCGTAATCGCTATCGTGGCACAGGTTTGTTTGAAGAACTAGGTAAGCATCGTAATGGGGATGCTGTCATTGGTCTAACAGACTATTAGTCTGTAAAGTCTAAAAGTTGACTAAAGCTCTCTATTATGCGCGTCAATCAGGCTCCATGTCTTGAGCAAAACAGAATTGGCTTAACCTGTTGATTATCAGTCAAATAACTTGCATATGTCAGATATTTTTCGTACCTTTATAGCTG
>Ga0256407_10002039_pt1 | contig 39955 bp, 27 predicted proteins | sample RumenRJG_04DNA_FD_193489 | JGI IMG/M metagenome (GOLD analysis project Ga0256407, IMG submission 193489) | Bovine rumen microbial communities from Lethbridge, Alberta, Canada - RJG_04 | ecosystem: Host-associated > Mammals > Digestive system > Stomach > Rumen | place: Canada: Alberta... | reverse complement strand
TGCCGTGGCCCGGATTCAGGTAGATGCGTACTTCATCGGCGGTTCTCGCCTGCATTGCGCCTGCAGCCATGATGGCGGCTACGGCAAGTAATAAGATCTTTTTCATAGCGGTCATCATTTAATGGTTACATTAATAATATAGGCTTCGCCGGCAGGCGTGCTGAAGGCAATCTTGCCGTTGGTGGCATGGGGATACATGGCGATGGTGCTGTCGTCGGTCAGCACTTGGGTCTTGCCGTCGAGCGTGGCGGCAACGATGGTCGAGGCGTAGATGAACTCGCCGTCATCCTTGTCCAGCATGCCGACAATCGTGTTGTCGTCATACCACACGGGAGCGCGCATCTTGCCCACCTTGTGCACATTCTTGCCGTCAAGGTCGCACACATAGGCTCCGTGGGCGGCCTGATAGAACAGCACCTTGGTGCCGTCGGGCGACAGCGAGGGCCACATGTAACTGTATTCGGTGCCGTTGGGCGACAACTGGCGGGTCTTGCCGTTGATGGTAATCATCAGCTGGCCCTTGTTGATCGACAGCACAGGTAGTTTCTGCGCCTTGGCGCTGCCGATGGCCTTGCTGCTGAACTTGCCCTTGTTCACAGCGCCGGCGCTGGTGGCGTCGACCGAGTAACCCTGCAGGTCACGGGTGGGTTTCACAAGCACCTGGCTCTCACCACTCGACAGGTTGACGCTCTTGAGCGTCGACAGCCTCAGGTGCTTGTCGTTGAATGAACCCTCGCGGTAAACGACCGTCTGGCCGTCGGGCGAGATCTTCACATTGTGGCCAGCGCTGGGAGCGGTGCTCAGTGTCTGGCTTTCACCATTCGTCAGGTCATACTTGACGAGCCCCTGGTTGGTGGCACTGGTCAGCAGCAGGTAATCGCCCTGGGGGCTGATTGCCGCTACCGATGCCTTGTCAGGCAAGGTGACCTTGTCGATCGAGGTCACATTCAGTACCTGGCCCATTGCACTCATCGAGAAACCCAACGCCAATGCTAAAAGAAGTTTTCTCATCATGATGGTTAATGGTTTAATAAGTTAAACAATAGATGAAATTATAGAAATGGATTGATTTCTGATTGAATGCAGCAAATTTAATCAAAAATATGTTTAAAACAAATAAATTCTGTTTAAAAATTTTTAAAATGGCGCTCAAGGCTGTCGCTTTATTATAATTGATAAGAAAAGAAATGGAGAGCGCCAGGCGCCCTCCATTGTCGGTGATATCGTGTCAGTCTCTTAGAAATTACTTGAAGAGAAAGAGATCATTGATCGACCGCTTGATGTTCACATGCTTGATGGCATGGGCAAACATCTTGTCAAGGCTCAGGATCCTTACCTTGGGACACTTGTCGGTGTCAAAGGGGATACTGTCGCTGATAACCAGTTCATCCAAGCCGCTGGCCATGACCCTCTCGCTGGCGGGGTCGCTCATCACGGCGTGGGAGATGTAGGCACGCACCGAGCGGGCACCGTTTTCCTTCATCAGCGAAGCGGCCTTGCAGATGGTACCGGCGGTGTCCACCATGTCGTCGATGAGAATCACATCCTTGTCCTGAACATCACCGATGATGGTCATGCTCTCGACCACATTGGCCTGCAGGCGGTGCTTGTGGCACAGCACGAGCGGGGCATTGAAATATTTGGCATAGGAATTGGCTCGCTTGGCTCCACCAACATCGGGCGAGGCGATGACCATGTCTTTGAGATTCAGTGAGGCGATGTCGGGGACAAACATCGTCGAGGCATACAGGTGGTCAACCGGGATGTCAAAGAAGCCCTGGATCTGGTCGGCATGCAAGTCCATCGTGATCAGGCGGTCAATACCGGCGGCAATCAGCAGGTTGGCGACAAGTTTTGCGGCAATCGACACGCGGGGCTTGTCTTTGCGGTCCTGACGGGCCCAGCCGAAGTAGGGGATGACGGCGATAACCGAATGTGCCGAAGCACGCTTGGCGGCATCAATCATGAGCAGCAGCTCCATCAGGTTCTCGCTGGCGTTGAATGTGGACTGCACGAGATAGACCTCGGCGCCACGCACCGGCTCCTCATAGCAGACCTCAAACTCGCCGTCGGCAAAGTGCGCGATGTTGATTTTTCCCAGCTCTACACCTAGTTGTTGAGCAATCTTCAGGGCTACATAACGCGAATTAGTGCCCGAGAATACTTTCATTTCAGCCATAACAAGATTTCAATTTAGTTTTACCTCTGCAAAATTAAGTATTTTCTGCCGTTCAACTCCTATATTAACATCAAAATATTTTCAAAAAAACATAGCATAGTTGAACTATGAGACTTATTAGGGCTGAAAAACGATAAAATACTGACTCTTGAACCCCGATGGCTGAAAAGTTTTATGTAATTTTGCACTGTAGAAAAACCAATCAACAACAACAATACAATGCCTAACAACACGAGAGAGAAGAAACTTGAGGCCTTCGGACGCCTGCTCGACATCCTGGACGAGTTGCGCGTCAAGTGCCCATGGGACCGCAAGCAGACCAACGAAAGCCTGCGACCCAACACCATCGAGGAGACGATGGAACTCGCCGATGCCATCATGGATGAGGACAGCGATAAAATACGCAAGGAATTGGGTGATGTGCTGCTGCACATCGTCTTCTATGCCAAAATCGGTGACGAGAAGGGACAATTTGACATCGCTGATGTCTGCGATGCCCTGTGCGAGAAACTGGTCTACCGCCATCCTCATGTCTTTGGTGACGAAAAGGCCGATTCGGCGGCCCAGGTGCTCAAGAATTGGGAATTGATCAAGATGAGCGAGAAGGATGGTAACAAAATGGTGCTCAGCGGAGTGCCACGCAGTCTGCCGTCGCTCATCAAGGCTGAGCGTGTCCAGGAGAAGGCTGCCAATGTCGGCTTTGACTGGCAGCAGCGCGAGGATGTGTGGGACAAGGTGCGAGAGGAGTTCAACGAGGTAGAGGCCGAACTCAAGGGCAACAGCGAGGTTGACCGTGAAAAGGAGTTTGGCGACCTGTTTTTCTCTCTCATCAATGCGGCCCGTCTCTATGATGTGCGGCCCGACAATGCCCTTGAACGCACCAATCGCAAGTTCATCGCTCGGTTCAACTACATCGAGCAAAAAGCCAACGAGCAAGGACGGCATGTCAATGAACTGACCCTGGCCGAGATGGATGAACTCTGGAACGAGGCCAAGGCTCAGCACCTGGGCGAATGAAATTTGAAGTATTACTTTAAATACTACATCAAAATCAATTAATAGTTAACTTATAAAATCGCTTTGATATGAAGGTTTGTGTGACCGAGAAACCCAGTGTGGCACGAGACATTGCCCGCTTGCTTGGTGCCAACGACAGGCATGACGGCTACTTTGAGGGCAACGGGTATCAAGTGACATGGACCTTTGGACACCTGTGCGAGCTTAAAGAACCCAACGACTACACCGATCAGTGGAAAAGATGGAGCCTTGGTCAGCTGCCGATGATACCGCAACGATTTGGTATTAAGCTAAAAGACGATAAAGGTATCGAGCAACAGTTTAAGGTTATTGAACACCTGATTGCCGGGGCCGAGGAGGTCATCAACTGTGGTGATGCCGGCCAGGAGGGTGAACTCATACAGCGATGGGTCTACCAGAAGGCGGGTTGTGACAAGCCCGTCAAGCGGTTATGGATTTCATCGCTGACCGACGAGAGCATCCGCAAGGGCTTTCGGGAACTCAAAGGCGCTCAGGAATTTGATAACCTTTACTATGCGGGCTTGTCCAGAGCAATCGGCGACTGGATTCTGGGCATGAACGCCACGCGCCTGTACACCTTGAAATACTCGCAGTCACGCAATGTGCTTTCGGTGGGCAGGGTGCAGACACCCACGCTGGCTATGATTGTGGCTCGGCAACGCGAGATTGACAATTTTGTGCCCGAAAACTTCTGGGAGCTGAAGACCAAATACCGGGGTGTGACCTTCAACAGCACGCGGGGCCGTTTTAAGACCGAAGGTGAGGCCAGCGAAATCGTTCAGCAAATCAAGCAATTGCCTCTCGAGGTGACCTCGGTCGAGACCAAAAAGGGCAAGGAGGCACCTCCGCGCTTGTTTGACTTGACGAGCCTGCAGGTGGAGTGCAACAAGAAGTTCGGCATGTCGGCCGACGATGCCCTCAAGACCATCCAGTCCCTCTACGAGAAGAAGGCGACGACCTATCCGCGCGTCGACACCACCTACCTTAGCGATGACATCTATCCCCAGGTGCCCGATATCATGCGTGCGATGGCGCCCTATGCCAATCTGACGGCTCCTGTGCTGGCCCTTGCCAAACTCCCCAAGAGCAAGAAGGTGTTTGACAATAGCAAAGTTACTGATCACCATGCCATTATACCCACCAATGTCAACCCTGCAACGGTGAACATGACGCCCGAGGAAAAGCGTGTCTACCACTTGGTCGCTGTCAGGTTTATTGCTGCGTTTTACCCTGATTGCGAGTTCAATACCACGACGGTGATGGCCCAGGTGGGCGAGTACGGCTTCAAGGCTACCGGCAAGGAAATTCTCAAGCCGGGATGGCGCGACCTGTATAATAAGCCCAGCGACAGGGCAGGCGAAGAGATAGATTCCAAGGAAAAGGCTGATGATGAGGACAATGGAGTGATGCCGCACTTCGAGAAAGGGGAGAGCGGTCCCCACGAGCCTGCTGTGCTCAAGCGCACCACCCAGCCTCCCAAACCTTACACCGAGGGCACCCTGCTGCGTGCCATGGAAACGGCTGGCAAGACCGTAGATGACGAAGAACTGCGCGACGCCATGAAGGAGAACGGCATCGGGCGGCCATCGACACGAGCAGCCATCATCGAGACCCTCTTCAAGAGACGCTACATCCGCAAGGAGCGCAAGAGCCTGGCTCCCACATTGGCAGGCATCCAACTCATCGATACAATACATGAACCATTGCTCAAAAGTGCATCGCTTACGGGATTATGGGAGAAGAAGTTGCGCGAAATAGAACGCGGAGAGTACAGCGCTGCCCAGTTCATCGACGAACTCAAGAAAATGATTACCGAAATCGTCCTGAATGTGCTGCGCGACAACAACAGCGGCAGCATCGCCGTCGAGCAGAGCAAGCCGGCAAAGCCCAAGGCTCCGGCAGCGGCGGGTGGGGGAGAAAAACCCAAGAAACAGCGCTCACCACGCGTCAAGAAGTACGAGGACATCACTTGCCCCGTCTGCGGCAAGGGACACCTAATGAAGGGCAATAATGCATTCGGGTGCAGTGAGTTCAGGAACGGATGCCATACTGTGCTGCCCTTTGATCAGTATCCTGCCGATCTGACTCCGGCAAAACTGTCAAGCATGGTCAAGAAAAATTTCAAAAAGAACAAAAAGACGGAATAAACCGATGAGCGACACGATACAATATCTGCTTGTTGGCATTATCATTCTGGGTGCAGTCATTGCTCTGGTGCGTACCATTGTCCTGACAATGAAGAACCGTCACACGGCGCTAACTGCCTGTACTGGCTGCAAGTTACATGATGTCTGCAACAAGCCAGAGAAGAATTCTGCGAAAAAATGTGCCAATAAAGTTGCACAGGTCGAAAAATAGCAGTAATTTTGCACCGCTAAACACGAAAGGTCGCTTGGATGAGTGGTTTAGTCACCGGTCTGCAAAACCGGGCACAGCGGTTCGAGTCCGCTAGCGACCTCATCAAGGATAACCGCCAGATGGCCTGTGGCCTCCTGGCGGTTATTTCATTTCAGGCGTTGGCTCCCTTGGGGCAGCGGCACCCATTCCGCCTCATGGGAAATTATCCATTATTTAAAGTATTACTTGAACTTTCTTCACCAAGCTGTTTTTGTAGTGATGAGCATTCGCACTGCAGTGAACCTGTTAAATTTCCATAATAACATTTAAATTCATTGAATTTCACTCTTTCTTACTTTGAAAACTTGCCACTTTGAAGTAACTTTGTGCACTGTAAATTGGAATCAGAAGCGCACTGGTGGCATCCCATAGTGGAGGCTTGTTAAAAACCGGTGCTTTATAGGACTGATATCCAATCAGATATATATCATTCTCCACTTGCTCATTGCTCTGCGGTAGTGAGCCCCTGTTTTTGCATATCAAAAAAAACAAACATAAATGATAAGTAAATGGAATTACTTACCTCTAACATCCGACGAACGCATTGCCGAGGAGCAGCTGGCGGCCCAGTTCCCCAACTGTCCCACTGTCGCCAGGTTGTTGGTGCTCAGGGGCCTGAAGGACGCAGACGCAGTCCACGACTTCCTCTACCCATCGCTCCAACAACTGCACGACCCGTTCTTGATGAAGAACATGGACAAGGCAGTTGCAAGACTCAATCAGGCGTTAGGGGCAAAAGAGAAGATCATGGTGTACGGAGACTACGATGTGGATGGTACCACAGCAGTAGCGCTCGTCTATAAGTATCTTCAAAACATTTACTCCGATCTAGTGTACTATATCCCGACACGCGACGACGACGGGTATGGTATTTCGCTGCAAAGCATCGACTATGCAGAGTCCATCGGAGTGAGTCTGATTATTGTGCTCGACTGCGGAATCAAGGCAGTTGACGAAATTGCCTATGCCAAGGAAAAAGGCATAGACTTCATTGTGTGTGACCACCATGTGCCGGACGATATCCTGCCCGATGCGGCGGCGATTTTGAACCCCAAGCTCGTTGATGATACTTATCCTTATAAGGATTTGTCGGGTTGTGGCGTGGGATTCAAGTTCATGCAAGCGTTTTCCAAGAGCAATGGACTGGGATCGATGTACAACCTCGATGCCATGCTTGACCTTGTGGCCGTGAGCATCGCTGCCGATATCGTACCGCTGACCGGCGAGAACAGGGTGATGATGTTCTATGGCCTGAGGAGGCTGAACAACAACCCCAATGTGGGCCTGCGCAGTATTATCCGCACCTGTGGACTCAACCGCCACGAACTCACCATCAACGACATCATCTTCAAGATTGGTCCGCGCATCAACGCGTCTGGCCGCATGGAGTCGGGACAGGAGTCCGTCGAGCTGCTGGTAACACGCAACATGCAGAGCGCGATGGAGATTTCCAAGCGCATCGACCAGTACAACAACGACCGCAAGGAATTGGACAGCCAGGTTACTGTCGAGGCCAACGAGATCATCGAGAGCCACGCCCAGGTGCTTGACGGCAAGAAGCCTATTGTCATCTATGACCGCAATTGGCACAAGGGTGTTATAGGCATTGTGGCAGCCCGCTTGGCAGAGTTGTATTTCCGACCTTCGGTAGTGCTCACATACTATGCCGACGGCATCGCCACGGGCTCATCGCGCTCGGTGCGCGGGTTTGATGTGTACACGGCTATCAAGTCGTGCCGCGACCTGCTTGAGACCTTCGGCGGCCACACCAATGCTGTGGGTCTTTCCATCAAGGAGGAGAACATCCCTGAATTCCGCCGTCGTCTCACTGCCTATGTCGAGGAACACATCCATGACGAGCAGGTGACACCGGCCATGGACATCGACTGCGAAATCAAGTTCAGCGACATCAATGGCTCGTTGCTGCGCTACCTGCGCATGCTCAATCCTTACGGCCCCGGCAACAGCAAGCCCGTTTTCATCACGCGCAAGGTGTATGACCTGGGTACTAGCAAGGTGGTGGGCAAGAAGAGCGAGCACATCAAACTCGACCTCAGGGACGAGGAAGGCAATAAGATGATGAATGCCATCGCCTTTGGCATGGCCGATTTCAATGATGCACTCAAGGCAGGTTCTCCCATCGACATCTGTTATACTATCGAGGAGACCCGTCATCGCACCAGCACATCGGTGCAACTCATGGTCAAGGCCATAAAACTGCACGACGATGCCGAGTCCAGCCAAGCCGATTCTTGAAATTCTCAAGAAATATTGGGGCTATGAGGCCTTCAGGCCGCTCCAGCAGGATATTATCGAGTCGGTACTTGACGGTCGCGACACGCTTGGGCTGATGCCCACCGGTGGCGGCAAATCCATCACTTTTCAGGTTCCAACAATGGCTGTGGATGGCATGGCCCTTGTCGTCACGCCCATCATTTCGCTGATGAAGGACCAGGTAGACCGCCTCAGGGCACTGAACATCAAGGCAACCTACCTCTACGCTGGTCTTACCCGTGCCGAGGTGAACCGCACCTACGAGAAATGCATGTACGGCAACTGCAAGTTCCTGTATGTCTCGCCCGAGCGTCTCCAGTCACAATCGTTCATGGAACGGTTGAAGCAGATGCCCGTTTCGCTCATCGTGGTCGACGAGGCACACTGCATCTCACAGTGGGGCTATGACTTCAGACCTTCATTTCTGCGCATCGCCCAGGTGCGCAAACTTTTCCCTAAGGTTCCTGTTCTGGCCCTTACCGCGACTGCTACACCTGTTGTAGTTGAGGATATTCAGCGCTGCCTGCGATTCAGGGAGACGAATGTGTTCTCGATGAGTTTCGCGCGCAGTAACCTCTCCTATGTCGTTCGCCACACCGAGGAAAAATCCACCGAGCTGGCCCACATCCTGCGGTCGGTGCCAGGAACAGCCATCGTCTATGTTCGCTCCCGCAAGCGTGCCAAGCAAATCAGCGATGAACTCAACCGACAGGGCATCCTTGCCGACTTCTACCACGCGGGGCTTTATGTCGAGGACAAGGAGGACAAACAGAACAAATGGACTACCGACCAGTGCCGCGTGATGGTGGCAACCAATGCTTTCGGCATGGGCATCGACAAGCCCGATGTGCGGCTTGTGGTGCATGTCGATATCCCCAATTCGCTCGAGGAGTATTATCAGGAAGCGGGCAGGGCTGGCCGTGACGGCAAGCGCTCCTATGCCGTGCTGCTCGCCAAGCGAACCGACCAGCGCACGCTGCGGCGCCACATCACCGAAGCATTCCCCGATAAGGATTTCATCCGCAGTGTCTATGAGCGGGTGGGCAACTTTCTGGGCGTCTCCATTGGCGAGGGCTACCAGCAGATGTATGACTTCAATTTCAACTTGTTCTGTCGCACTTTTGACCTGCCGGTGCTCCCCACCCACAATGCACTCAAAATCCTGACTCAGGCTGGATACATCGAGTTTATCGAGGAAATCGAGACCCAGTCACGCGTGATGATTCTGGCACGCAAGGAGGAACTCTATGACCTTGAAACCGTCACACGCGGTTCAGACCAGGTGTTGCAGGCCATCTTGCGGCTCTACACTGGCCTGTTTGCAGACTATGTCTTTATTAACGAGGATGTTATCGCCTTCCGCACCGGACTCGACCAGGAGACAATCTATAAATCGTTGTTGGAACTCACGCGCATGCACATTCTGCATTATGTTCCCCGCAAGCGCACTCCTTATATTATATATACGACATCTCGCGAAGAGCCCAAACATATCCTGTTCCCCAAAGCCGTATATGAAGAATTGCGACAACGCATGACCGACCGCGTCGAGGCAACAATCAATTATGCCTATGCCGACCGCGGCTGCCGCGAACGCATGCTGTTGGGCTACTTTGGAGAAACGGCTGCCGAGGATTGTGGCCATTGCGACTTGTGCATCGACCGCCGCAAGAGGGGAGACCACGAGCCTGGCGATGTGCAGCAGGGCATTCTCTATATGGCAGGCCTGCGGCCGCGCCGTTTAGAGGAGTTCCTCAACACGCTGTCATTCCCGCATGACGAGATAGTCTCAATGGTTTCATTTCTGGTAGATGAGGGTTTTGTCGAGCATCTTGCCGATGACACTTATGTTGCAGTGAAACGCTGACAGTCAACACATAGCAAATCAAAAGGCGATGCCCTGTTGTGGGCACCGCCTTTTTGATGGTTTGTGGTCCGATGTTATTACTTGAGAATCTTAACGGCCTTGCTGCTGCCGTCAGTGTAAGTAGTAACAACGATGGTGATACCGTTGGCCTCATTCATCTCCTGACCCATGATGTTGTAGTAGCGTACGCCAGCAACAACCTTGTCGGTGTCATTGATGAGTTCCTCAACACCGCCGCCGACCTTGGTCAAGCGGTAAACGGTCAAGTTGCCACCAGGATAGTACTGGTAGATGAGTACCTCATTCTCGCCAACCTCGGCATTGAGCCAGTTGGAGGTGAAGGTGTTAGCATTGGCGGTAACAGTCGACTCGACCTCAACGATGGGAGCCTCGGCATTAGCCTCTGCTACAGCAAAACCGTTCTGGTAGTTGGGCAGGGTGGGATATACGAAGAATTCCTTCTCGTCCCAGATGAACGGGAATGTACCGTTGCAAGCACCCTTGTTGGGCAGGGTGAATGTCGTAGCAACCAGATCATCACCTTCGAAGGCGAGCTTGGCAAGAGCGGCATTACGGGTAACATAGAGCAGAGACTCTTCGCCTGCCAGGTCGGTGTAGTAGTTGATCACGGTCGAGGTCGAGGGAGTCAGGCCGTCGCAAGCAGCAACATAGCACTCATCGGTGTTCACCTCGCCACCGGCGATGGTCATTACCGAAACACCAGTGTTGGTGGCACCCGTCAGATAGAGAACACCGTCCTCCATCAGGTTGCCCTTGGCAAAGCCGATGAAGTCGCAGCGACCCAGAACACCACACTCCTCAGGAACAACATATTCCTTCATCTCGTTGGTCTCGGGGTTAACAACCTTGATGGTTGCTTCGGCCCACTCGCCGGGGAATGCGGCATTGCTGATTACCAGGTTGCCGGCCTCGTCGCGGGTGATACCGCAGTTGGCACCGCCGGGATACTCAGTGTTGGCCAGGCCATTCTCGTCAACAACGATAACCTTCTGGTTAGCCTTGTCGTTGATGTAGAACTTGCCATTCATACCGAAGCCCTGACGAACGTCGCCAACGGTCAGGAACGACAGGTCGTCGATGCTCCAAACCTTCTCAATCTTGTAGCCACTTTCGGGCTCAATCTCCTTAGCGGGAACAACAACCTCAAGGGTAGTGGTCTCACTGATGAGTTTACCCTCGGCCTTGGCGGTAGCGGTAACGACAACGGTCACGTCTTCCTCGCCACGAGCGATGGTGTAAGGATTCTCAACCTCTTCACCGTTTACATACAGGTGAACCTCACCCTCACCGGTAGCGGTGATGATGACACCGTCCTCAGTTACCTCGGTGGAGATCACGGGAGCCTCGGTCTGCTCGGGCTCGGGAATGTTAGCGCTGGTCAAGCGGTAAACGGCAATGTTGCCACCAGGATAGTACTGGTAGATGGTAACAACACCAAACTCGTCAACCTCGGCATTCAGCCAGTTAGCCTGATATGCGTTAGCGTTAGCGGCAACGGTGGTGGGAACTTCCACGATGGGAGCCTCGGCACCAGCCTCACCAACAGCAAAGCCGTTCTGGTAGTTGGGCAGGGTGGGATATACGAAGTATTCCTTACCGTCCCAGATCAGCGGGAACATGCCGTTGCAAGCACCCTTGCCGGGAACAACGATATTCTCGCCAACTAAGCCATCTCCATCATCTAATGTGAGTTTCAAGGGAACAGCATTGCGGGTAACATACAGCAGAGCGTCCTCTCCAGCCAGATCTTGGTAGTAGTTGATTACAGTTGAACTGGTGGGCGTCAGACCATCACAGGGGGCAGGGCAGCACTCGTCAACAATAACCTCGCCGCCATCACCACCGATGCTCAGCACAGAAACACCAGAGTTGGTCGCACCTGTCAGGTAAATGAAACCATTCTCCATCAGGTTGCCCTTGGCAAAACCGAGGAAGTCGCAGCGCCCCAGGATACCGCACTCCTCAGGAACGGTGTATTCCTTAGTTTCGTTGGTCTCGGGATTGATAACCTTGATGGTTGCCTCAGCGGTCCATGCATCGGGGAATGCGGCAGTGCTGATTATCAGGTTGCCGGCCTCGTCGCGGGTGATACCGCAGTTGGCACCGCCAGGATACTCAGTGTTAGTCAGGCCATTCTCGTCGACAACGATAACCTTCTGGTTAGCCTTGTCGTTGATGTAGAACTTGCCGTTCATACCGAAGCCCTGACGAACGTCACCAACGGACAGGAATGACAGGTCATCGATGCTCCAAACCTTCTCGATTGTGTAGATCTCGGGCTGGGGCTCAACCTTGTTGATGACCATGGTCTTGGCATCCAGGTTCACGGTTACTTCATATTCACCTGCGGGAATCTTAAAACTGTTGGACTGGCCAAAGTTGCTCAAACCAACCTCAATGCCCATCATGTCGTCGTTCATCAGATAAGCATCCTCAAGGGCGCCGATACGGTAGCCGCCAATGCTCGACCAGTCCTCGCTGCTCTCGCTCAGTTTGGTGGTAAACGAGAAGAAGCTGTAACCGGTACCGTCCTCATCGGGATTCTCGCCTGCCGTGACGATCTGGGCAGTGAAGATGTTCTCATCCTCGGTGTCCATCTTCACGCCGTTGCTCGGATCCCAACCATTGCCGTTCACCTCGCCCAGGATGTAGAGTTCACCGGTGCGGGGATCAAATTCACCAGATTTAACAACATTGTAAGTAACATCCTTGTTTTCGGGATTGATGATGAAGGTGACATCATACAGACCTGCCTCTTCAACAGTGACAACAACATTGTTGTCGGGCCAGGCGTTATCCCAAGAATGGTTGCCAGTTACCTTGAATTCCAACTCGCTCCCGGCCAGCTGGCAGTTGTACTTGGTCAGGGCAAAGGTGCCGTCGGCCTGCTGGGTCATGTCGTTCTCGACATTGGTGGGATCCCACTCGGTACCAAATATCGCAGCGGGAGTGCCGGCTACGGTATAGGTCTCGATGGGCACGGGAGGAACCTCATAGCCTTCAACTTTGCATTTGTTGATGTACGGATTGAAGGTGAATACATAATCACTGCCGTTGCCGGTCAGTTTGTAGGCTTTGTCACCGCCTTGGGGGGCATCCATCCATTCGCCGATGGCTACCACAGCGTCACTGCCCGACGGGCCATGACGGTAAGTGGAGTTAAATGTGTCCCAGTTTGAGTCAAGACCAGTGGCAAACACAAAGTAAATCGTACCATTAACGGCAGTCGTGTAGCTGTAAGAGCCGTCACCGTTTAAGGTCATCTCTACGCCCTCGCCGGGATTCCAGCCGCCGAAGGGGGCGTCACCCACGATGTAGCATGCTGCCTGAGATGAGAAGGCTAGCATCACTACCATTGATAAAAGTGTACAGAATTTTTTCATAGACATAAATGTTTAAATGAATGATATATGAAAAGTGAATAAGACATTTCAAAATACTATTTAACACGCAAAGATAAAAAGATTGTTTTAATTTGACAAATGAATAACAAAAATATTTACAATCTGATGAAAAATTCTTTTTCTGTATCTCGGTCGTTCCTGCAACGGGTTTGGCAGCATTGCGGCCCACGATTCTGTATACAGTTGCTTAAATGGTTAGATATATGCAAAAAACGATGCGCCGATAAAGAAAATAATAGTAATTTTGCAGCAGTTTATCTAAACATCAATTTATCGACATGGCAGAAAAAGCAAAAGTCCAGTTTCGTCAAAGCATTGTCGTCCGCTTCTCGGGAGATAGCGGCGACGGTATGCAGTTGGCTGGCAACATTTTCTCTAATGTGAGTGCGGGACTTGGTGACCGCATCTCTACATTCCCCGATTATCCCGCCGAGGTCAGGGCCCCGCAAGGCTCGCTGGGCGGTGTGTCTGGTTTTCAGGTTCACATCGGACATGGTGTGCACACTCCGGGCGACGAGTGTGATGTGCTGGTGGCGATGAACCCCGCCGCCCTCAAGGTCAATGCACAGTTCCTGCGTAAGGGTGGTGCCGCTATTGTCGACATCGACACCTTCACTCAGGCCGGACTCGACAAGGCTCTCTACACGACCAATGAGCCCTATGAGGAACTGAACCTCAGGGCACAGGTCATCGAGGCTCCCATCACCACGATGGTCAAGGAGGCGCTCAAGGACACCGGCATGGATCTGAAGGCTCAACTCAAGTGCCGCAACATGTTTGCCCTGGGTCTCGTGTGCTGGCTCTTTAACCGTCCCATGGAGGCACCCTTGAAGTTCTTGAAGGCCAAGTTTGCCGAGAAGCCTGAAGTCTATGCCGCCAACGAACTTGTTATCAAGGGCGGTTACAACTATGGTCACAATATTCACGCCACGGTTTCTACTTATCGTATTCAGAGCGATGATGTGCGTCCCGGCACCTATACCGATGTCAGTGGCAACAAGGCTACGGCGTGGGGCTTTATCAAGGCCTCTGAGATGAGCGGTCGCCCCTTGTTCCTGGGCTCTTATCCCATCACTCCTGCTACCGACATCCTGCATGAGTTGGCTAAACGGCGCGACCTGGGTGTTAAGGCTATTCAGATGGAGGACGAGATCGGCGGCATCTGCTCCGCTATCGGTGCGGCATTTGCCGGACATCTGGCAGTGACCACGACTTCAGGACCTGGTTTGGCACTCAAGAGTGAAGCCCTGGGACTCGCTGTCATGGCCGAATTGCCCCTGGTGCTCGTTGATGTGCAGCGTGGCGGTCCCTCGACAGGCCTTCCCACCAAAACAGAGCAGACCGACTTGAACCAGGCACTGTATGGCCGCAGCGGCGAATGCCCCCTGGTGGTATTGGCTGCAGCATCACCCACCGACTGCTTCAAGATGGCATTCCAGGCTGCACGCCTGGCCATCGAGCACATGACCCCGGTCATCCTGCTCACCGATGCCTTCATCGCCAACGGTTCGTCGGCATGGCGCATCCCCGAGGAGGGTGAGTACCCTGTTATCAAGCCCAACTATGTCCCCGAAGCCTTAAAGTCCACATGGACCCCGTTCATGCGTAATGCCCTAGGCATCCGCTATTGGGCAATCCCCGGCACTCCTGGCTTGGAGCATGTTGTGGGTGGTCTGGAGAAGGACTACAACCTGGGCGTTCTCAGCAATGACCCCATCAACCATGCCCACATGGTCGAGACGCGTCGCATGAAGATTGCCAATGTGGCTAATGATATCCCTGAACTTAAACTCAAGGGTGACACTGGAGCCGATACCATCATTCTGGGATGGGGTAGCACCTATGGCCATATTCTGGATGCGGTCAACCGCTTGAACAGTGAGGGTATCCGCATCGCCATGACCCACATCCGCTACATCAATCCGCTGCCCAAGAATGCAGCCGAACTGCTCAGCCGCTTCAAGACAGTGATTGTTGCCGAGTTGAACACGGGCCAGCTGGCCGCTTACCTGCAAAGCAAGATACCTAACCTGAACATCTGCCATATTAACAAGGTGCAGGGACAGCCGTTCCTGGTTCAGGAAATTGTTGACGGAGTTAAAAACATCATGATGGAGGAGGAATTGTAATGGAACAGAACAATAATAATCAACCTTTGGCCCACAAGCCTCTCGATTTCAAGAACAATCAGCCCGTGCGCTGGTGTCCCGGTTGCGGTGACCACGCAGTGCTCAATGTATTGCTCAAGGCGATGGCTCAATTGAACATTCCGCCCGAGAAGACGGCAGTCATCTCAGGTATCGGTTGCAGTTCGCGTCTGCCTTATTATACCCGCACCTATGCCTTCCATTCCATCCACGGCCGTGGCGGTGCAGTGGCAACCGGCTTCAAGACCGCTAACCCCGACATGACGGTGTGGCAGATTTCAGGCGATGGTGACTGCCTCGCTATCGGTGGCAACCACTTCATTCACGAGGTGCGCCGCAATATCGATGTCAACCTGCTGTTGCTCAACAACCGCATCTACGGTTTGACCAAGGGACAGTTCTCACCCACGAGTGCTCGCGGATTCAAGTCCAAATCGTCGCCCTATGGTACGGTCGAGGACCCGTTCGTTCCCGCCGAGTTGACCTTTGGCGCACGCGGCACTTTCTTTGCACGCAGCCTGGATGTGGCACTCGACATCAGCCAGGAGGTGATGATTGCCGCTGCACAGCACAAGGGGTGCGCAGTAGTTGAGATTCTGCAGAACTGCATGATTTTCAACAACGGTATCCACAACTACATCACCGACCGCGAGAATCGTCCTGACCGCACCATTCATCTCGTGCATGGCGAGAAGATGATATTCGGTAAGGAGAAGAACCGTGGCCTCGTTCAGGATGGTTTCGGCCTCAAGGCGGTAACCATCGGCGAGGACGGTTATACGATGGATGATGTGCTGGTTCACGATGCACATTGCCAGAGTTCCTTCCTGCATCAGATGCTGGCCATGATGGACGGTACCGACTTGCCTGTGGCTCTTGGCGTCATCCGTGCCGTCGAAGCTCCCACCTATGAGATCTCGGTTGCCGAGCAGGTCGAGGAAGCCAAGGCAAAACATGGCTTTACCTGCTTGAATGATGTCATCATGGCTGGTGACACTTGGCAAGTGGAGTAATCAGGTTTAACCGATATGATAAAAAAGGCGGTGACACTTCAATTGAGGTGTCACCGCCCTTGTTGTGGCGAGTCAAAATAGGCTGGTAATCGTTCCCATGATGCATCCCAGCAGGCCGCCCAGCCAGACGATGGCGCGCAGTTCTTTCTTCATCACATCTAGGATGATGGCTTCGGCCTCGGCCATATCCATGTCGTTGATGCGTTGCTCGATGATGTTGCTGATGTCGATATCCTGCAGGATGCGGGGCAGATGCTCGGTGATGATGACACGATAGGCGTTGAGAATGCCGTTCTTGATTTGGGCAACTTGTTCATCATGGCCGGTAATCAAGCTGCTCATGGTCATGCCCATCAGTTGGTCCGACTCTTTGTTGACCAGACCTTGTATCATCTGATGCGAGTTGTTGTGCAGGATTTCGTTGATGTGTTTGGCAAGGACTCCCTCCACAAGTTGTGCAATAGGTTGCAGCAGCATTTCGGCACCTAACCGGCCAGCCAGGCTGTTGCGCGTTTTTTCCATGACATGCTCGGTTGCCATGCGGGCAATGCTCTCGCCCAGGCGGCTGTCCTCGAGTTTGGAGGTTAGCATCTTGACCACGCTGTTGGTCACATTGGCGCGCATGGCCGCAATATCCTCTTGGGGCAGGTAGTGATTGGCAAACTGCTCGATGGTTTCGTCGTTCTTACCCTGTGTGGCGACAAACTCGTCGATAGCGTTTCCTATTTTGGAGAGCATATCATCGCTGAGCAGGTTCTTTTCCAGCACCTCGCGGTTCATGAGATTCTCACTCACGGCTTTACCGATTGCTCCGGCGATGCGGCTTTTCTCCTTGGGAATGATGCCGGGAGTGAAAGGTATATGGATGCCCATGAAGTACTTGGCCTGGTGAGGCCTGAATAACATGCGGATTGCGATGTCGTTGGTGATACACCCAATCACTGCACCCACAGCGGGTCCTATAAAATAGTGATACATGAGAACTGGCGTTTTCTAAGACACTAAAAATAGACCGTAATAACGAGACCTTAGCCTGATGCGTGAATTACCGCAGGTCAACCACTTGGGTTCCTGCCGGCACTTGTGACTTGTCGAAGGTAAAGGTAGAATTACTCAGCGACTTGTGCTTGTAGCCTGTGATTTTGACGATATAGACCGACTTGTCGTTCATCTCAAAGCGCGCTGTGCGCAGCAACGAGGTCGTCTCGTCAAAGTAGAGCCACAGCGTCTTGATGTTGTCTTTCTTCTTGGGTGTGAGTTTAACCGCATAAGTCTTGCTGGTTTGGGCCTTCACCTTCTTCATGTTGAAGTTGGCTTTGAAGTGCTGTGCCGCTGCAATGGGGTTGGTCATTTGCAGGTCTTCGGCTGTGGGGTTGGTGATGTTGACCTCGCCGGTGATTGGCGACCACGACCATTGGGTAGTGCCGTCATACCAGCACTTGGCATCAGGAGAAATCACACGGAATTTGTTCCCAAGCATGGCAATACTGCCGCTACTGGTGCCCTGTGATGAGCTGACACTGTAGGATGCAGTGACGCCCTGGCGGGCATTAATGGCTGCTACGCATTTGTCCAGCATCTGGGCAGGAGTTTGTGCCATGGCCACGATGGCGACCAGGCAACACAGTATGGATAATGCAATGTTTCTCATATTATAATAATGTGAAGATATGTCCAGATTTTATAACTGCAAAAAGAATGCCAACCAATCGATGTGGGTTGGCATTATCATTCTCAATTGAACAGTTGTTCGATATCCATCGGGCTGACGAGCACTTGACGGGGTTTGCTGCCTTGGGCAGGGCCAACGATGCCGGCGTGCTCCATCTGGTCCATCAGACGGCCGGCACGGTTGTATCCGATCTCGTAACGGCGCTGGAGCGACGATGTGCTAGCCGTGTTGCTCGTGACGACAAACTTCACGGCTTCCTCAAACAGCGGGTCGCGTTCCTTGACATTACCCACATTGGCATCGCTGCCGCCTCCCTCGTCCTTGCCGACATACTCGGGCAGCATGTAGGGCACCTCGTGGTCGATATCGCGGTCATTATCCTCTTGATCCTTGATGAAGTCGCAGATGCGCACGAGATCCGGTGTGTCTACAAAGGGGCATTGCAGTCTCGTCAGTTCACCGTCAATCTGGAACAGCATGTCGCCGCGGCCAATGAGCTGCTGGGCTCCTGTACGGTCAATGATAATCTGGCTGTCGATGCGTTGGGCAACGGCAAAGGCGATGCGGCCAGGGAAGTTGCCCTTGATCAGTCCGGTGATGACTTTGGACGACGGGCGCTGGGTGGCGATAATCATGTGGATGCCCACGGCACGCGCCTTTTGGGCGATGCGCACCAGCGGCGTTTCCACTTCCTTGCCGGCGGTCATGATCATATCGCTGAACTCGTCGATGATGCCCACGATGTAGGGCATGTAGTGGTATTTCTTTTCACCGTTTTCGTCTCTAATGTCTCGCAATTCACGGCGCCACTTGTCATTATAGTCGCTCACATTGCGCAATTTCACCTCTTCGAGTACCTTGTAGCGGTCTTCCATCTCCTGAACCAGGCAGTTCAGCGTCTTGATGACGCGGTCGGTATCTGTGATGATGGCTTTCTCCTCGCCTGGAGCCTTGGCAAAGAAATACTTCTCCAGGTCGGCATAGACGCTGAATTCCACACGCTTGGGGTCCACGAGGACAAACTTCAGTTCCGATGGGCCTTTCTTATAGAGCAGCGAGGTGATGATGGCATTAAGTCCTACCGATTTTCCTTTACCCGTGGCGCCTGCTACCAGCAGGTGGGGCATCTTGGTCAAGTCGGCGATAAAGACTTCATTGCTCACCGTGCAACCCAGGCACATCGGCAACTTGGCACGGCTTTCACGGAAGGCTTTGGAACCCAGCACCTCACGCATAGGCACGACCTGGGGATCGCGATTAGGCACCTCGATGCCGATGGTGCCGCGTCCGGGCATGGGCGCGATGATGCGGATGCCCAGGGCTGCCAGGCTCAGGGCGATGTCGTCTTCGAGACCGCGAATCTTGTTCACGCGGACGCCGTCCTGCGGTACAATCTCAAACAGGGTCACCGTGGGTCCCACATGCACCATGATCTCCTTGATCTCGATGCCGTACTTGTTCAGGGTCTCGCGGATGCGTTCCTTGTTTTCGTCCTGTTCCTGCTTGTCCACACTGTTGGGGTTCATGCGGATGTCCTGCAGCAAGTCCAGGGTGGGGAAGATGTAGTGGCGGTATTCGCCGGTGGGGTCATGTGGGTTGCTGGCATCGGTGCTCACCGCGATAGGTTTCAATCGTGCGGCAACACCGTCATCGGCCTGGGCAGCCTTGTTGGTTGACCGTGTATCCCGTTTGCGACGGGATGTCGCTTTAGATTTGGGCTCATCAGCATCGTTTGAGGGCTCATTGTTGACTGGCTGCTCGCCGCCCAGGAAAATCGACTGCCCGGGCTGGCTGACCACTTCTTCGGCATCCTCCTTGCTGTGGCTGCGCTTCTTCTCGATTTCCTTCTTCACCTGTTGGTACAGCGCTGTGAGCGTTTTGTAGGTAAGGAAAATCCATAACATCAGGATGACCAGGTTCACCGCAATCATGCCATAGATTCCAAACAACCCTTCAAGCCACTTGTTGGCATAGAAGCCGAAATTGCCTCCTAGGGGGAAAAATGTAACAGGCTTCATGTAATAGGTTGCGGCACCCACAATCATGGATAGGGCAAAGATGCTGAACAGGCAAACGAATGTGTAGGAGAAGAAGTGGGCTTTCTTGCCCTTGCGCACCAGTCTCATGCCCAAGGTAAGGAACCACACGACAATAATGAAAACTGCCACGCCAACACCGTCGGCGATGAGAAAATCGCTCATGGATGCACCCATGGCTGCGCCGGCGTTGCGAATCTGGTCGGGCATTTTGGCGTTTTCTATAATCGTATTGGTGGCTACGCGGTTCTGGTCGCTCATTCCTGCCGACAGGAAGAACGACAGGAACGATATCAGCAGATAGATGCCTGTCATCAGCATGATGATGCCTGTAGCAAGCCGCATCCTTCCGTTTTGGAAAAATGCTTTGAATCGCTGCCACTTCGTCACTTTTTCATTGTCGATTGCCTCTTCGACTTCGCGTTTCTTGCGATAGGCCTCGCTCTGTTTTACTCCGCTGATGTCAGGTCCGAAATATCCCTGGTTATCACTAGATTTCTTATTGTGGTTGCCTTGACTTTTACTCATTTTGCTATCGATTATTTTGGGGACCTCAAAATTACAAAATAAAATCGGTTTACAAACGCAAATTGGAACTTTTTTTTCTTATAAAAAGAAAAAAAGCAAAAAACGGGCTTTCCCTGCCCTGGTTAAAACAACAGGTGGAATAACCGTTGCTGCTGTTCATCGGCGCACAAATCAGCTGCCAACAACGCTTGTTGGGCTCACAGACTTGCCGCAAAGTGATTGGAAATCAGTCTTTTTTCCAGAAAGAGCGAGTGAAGATGACCAGGACTGTGAACAGTTCCAGACGACCTATCATCATCTCAAAAGCAAGCACCCACTTGGCTCCCGCGTGCAAGGAAACCCAGGACCCGTTGACTCCGGTCACGCCGTGCCCAATGCCCACATTGCTGATGGCTGACATCGAGGTGTACATGGCATCAAAAACGGGCACCCCGAAGAATGTCAGGTACAGTGCCACCACCATGATGATGACGATGTAGACCGTGAAAAAAGTATTCACTTTGCTGACGACATGGTTGGGAATGGGTTTCCCGTCGATATGAACCGCACGCACCGAATTGGTGTGCAGCACACGGTAAAACTCGTTGGCAGTGTGTTTCAGCGTCACAATCAGACGGTCCATCTTGGCACCACCCGATGTTGAACCTGCCATGCCGCCAAAGAACATCATCACCATCAGGATGACCGTTACAAACTCGCCGCTGTCCTCATAGTCAAATGTAGAGAATCCGGTTGAAGTAATGGCCGATATGGTATCGAATGCGCCATAGACAAAACGGTCGAAGTTGTTGTCCAGGAACCCCTTGTAGGCCATATAAACCACGATTATCACCGTGGTGATGAATGCCGTCATGCAGTACCAGCGCAGCGTGTTGTTGCTGCGGATGCGCTTAAAGTTGGCTCTAAATCCGGCAGCAATCAGCGAGAAACTGATACCGCCGATAAACATAAAGATAATGACGACAATGAAGACATAGCTTGAGTGCCAATAGTCAAGACCGATATTCTTGGTGGAATAACCGCCTGTCGAGGTCGTGGTCATGGCATGGCACACTGCGTCAAACCAGTCCATCGGGCCGATGAGCAACAACACGGCGAGAGCCGCTGTCAATCCGATATAAATGAGCCAGAGGTCTTTGGCGGTCTGGCTCACGCGTGGGCGCAGGCGCTCGTGGGTGATGCCGGTCACCTCGGCGTTGAACAAGGCGATGCCGCCTTTCTGGTTCAACATGGGGATGACTGCGAGGGTGAACAGGATAATTCCCATGCCGCCAATCCATTGTGTCATTGCACGCCAGAACAACACTCCCCGCGGGATTTCCTCAACATAGCGGATAACACTGGACCCGGTAGTCGTGAAACCGGCCATTGTCTCAAAAAAAGCGTCGGTGATATTGTTGAAGGTATCGGTGAACAGGTAGGGTAGCATGCCGAATACCGAGAAGAATACCCAGATGATGGCCGTCAGCATGAGACCCTCGCGCTTGTGCATCGAGGTGCTTCGCGGTCTGATGCCGAACGCCATCAGCGCGCCGGCTCCGGCAGTGATAGCAGCACTGTAAATAAACGACCTTACAGCTGTTGGTTCTTCAAACCACAAGGAAACAGCCAAGGGCATGAGCATAAAAGCGGCCTCAATGAGAAGTAGCCAGCCTTGCATCCTCAGGACGATGGCAAAATTGATATTCTGGTTAGAACGCTTGAACATTTTAAGAGAAGTATTTGTCGAGTTTGTGGAGAGCGCCTTGCAGGCAGAAAACCACAACATGGTCGCCAGCCTGGATGCGTGTGTTGCCGTCAACAAGTTGTCCCTTGCCGTCGCGCACGAGTCCGGCAATCGTGAAGTCACGACTGAGTTTCAAGTCCTTGACATCGGAGCGTGTGACACGGTCACCTTCCTCGACGATGATTTCGGCAACCTCGGCATCCGACAGTGCCAGGCAGCGTGCATTGTCCTCGTCGGCGTCGAGCATAGTCTGGTAGATGCGGCTCGATGCCAGCAGCTTCTTGTTGACGATTGTGCCGATGTTCAGTGACTCGGCCTCGTTGATGAACTGGATATCCTCGACCTGTGCGATTGTCTTGGGCACTCCGTTGGTCTTGGCTATCATGCAGGCCATCATGTTGACGGCACTGTTTTCTCCAAGGGCAATAAAGGCGTCATAGTTGCTCACGCTCTCTTCCTCGCTGAGGTCCGTGTCACGGAAATCACCCTGGACGAGTTTGCAGTTGGGATAGCGCTGTGCAAGCTCTTCGCAGCGGCTCTCGTCTTGTTCAATGATTTTGATGTCTACCGATTTGCCCAGTCTCTTGATAAGCTGTTCGGCTATGTCATTACCGCCGACGATGAGCACATTGTTGACAGGTGTCTGCACCTTGCCGCAGGCTTCGCGAACCTCGTCGATGTGGTCGAGTGTCGTCGCGATGTATACAATGTCGTTTTCCAGCACGCAGTCGTCGCCGCGGGGAATGATAATCTCTCGGTTGCGCTTGATGGCCGACACATGCAGGAAATGGCTGATGTTGGAGACATCCTTGAGCATCTGGTTTACGATACGGGCGTTGGAGCGGATTTTGACTCCCACGACAATCAACTCGCCGTCAAAAAGCTCAAACCAGTTGCGGGCCCAAGTGCGTTTTAATGCACTCGAGATCTCTTTTGCCGCCAGCATCTCGGGATAGATGAGATGGTCGATGCCCAGGGTGGAGATGTGGTCGCGCCACTTGGGCGTGAAAAATTCGTCATTGTCGAGGCGTGCCACGGTCTTCTTTGCCCCCAATTTCTTGGCCATTGAACAGGACAGGATGTTGCGTGCCTCGCTCTTGGTCACGGCAATGAACAGGTCACACAGACCGGTTTTGATGGCGTTCAGGTCGTTGAACGAGATGGCACTGCCCTGACTGGTGAGCAGGTTGTAGTTCTCGAGCGGCTCCAGCTTCTTGTTTTCAACATCCATGACGATGATGTCCTGCTCCTCGTTGCTGAGCATTTTTGCTAGATGTGTACCGACTTCTCCAGCACCGGCAATAACGATTCTCATTGTTCTTGTACTATTTTAATTGGTTGTCATTTAGTCTGTTGCAGCATGTCAAGGATGGCTGTTTCAAGCGATTTGGCATCCATTGCGCAACGCTCATATAGTTCCTTGACCGTACCCTGGTGTACGAACTCGTCTTGAATGCCCAACATGCGCAGTCGGGTATTGCAGCCCTTGCGGGTAATCCATTCGGCGACAGCCGATCCCAAGCCTCCGACAACGGTTCCGTCCTCGATGGTGATGAGGCCGCTGTATCGGCAAGTGGCCTCGGTGAGGATTTCTTCGTCGATGGGCTTGAGGAATATCATGTCGTAGTGGCCAACATTGATGCCCCGTTGTGCCAAACCGTTAACGACTTCGATGACTTCGTTGCCGATGTGCCCGATGCTGAGCACGGCGACACCTTCTCCCTCGCTCATGCGCCGGCCTTTGCCCACAGGCAGTGCCTGCATCTCGTTGTGCCAGTCTTCAATGACACCCTTACCGCGCGGATAACGGATAGAGAATGGACCCATGCCGTCGAGTTGAGCGGTGTACATCAGGTTGCGCAGGTCGTGTTCGTTGATGGGCGAGGCAACCGTCATGCCGGGGATGCAGCGCAGATAGGCCAGGTCAAACAGGCCGTGGTGGGTGACACCGTCCTCGCCGACAATGCCGCCACGGTCGATGCAGAATGTTACAGGCAATCCTTGAATGGCGACATCGTGAATGATGGAGTCGTAGCTACGCTGCAGGAAGGTGCTGTAGATGGCGCAGAAGGGGTGCATGCCGTCCTTGGCGAGGCCTCCGGCAAAGGTCACGGCGTGGCCCTCGCTGATGCCGACATCAAAGGCGCGGCGTGGCATCGCTTCTAGCATCAGCGACATCGATGTGCCGCTGGGCATGGCTGCAGTGATGCCCACAATCTTGTCGTTCTTCTCGGCAAGTTCGACAAGCGTCTTGCCGAACACATCCTGGTACTTGATGGGACCGCCTTTGCCGCCCTTGGCACGCTCGCCCGTCTCCTCATCAAACTTGCCCGGTGCATGCCATGTGGCAGGGTCGGCTTCGGCTGCCGCAAATCCCTTGCCTTTGACGGTGCGCACATGCACCAGTTTGGGACCTGTCATGTCCTTGATCTCGCGGAAGACCTTCACCAGGCGTTTTACATCGTGGCCGTCATAAAGCCCGAAATAGCGGATGTTCAGTCCCTCAAAAATGTTCTGTTGGCCCGAGAACAACGACTTCAATGCGTTGCTGAAACGCATAATCAATCCCTTGCGGTTGTCATTGATGACATTGTGGCGTCGCAGGAATTGGTAAATCTTGTATCTCACCGTGTTATAACGGTGAGAGGTGCTCAGGTCGCTCATGTAGGTGCTCAAGGCACCCACATTGGCATCAATCGCCATATCGTTGTCGTTGAGGACAATAATCAGGTTGTTGGGGTTGGTGGTAGCATTGTTGATACCTTCAAAAGCCAAGCCGCCACTGATGCTCGCATCACCGATGACGGCAACCACTTTGCGCTGATCATTGTGCTGCAGTTCAGCGGCAATGGCCATGCCTAGGGCTGCTGAAATGGAGTTGGATGCATGGCCGGCAGTGAAAGTGTCATATTCGCTCTCGGCAGGGTTGGGGAAACCGCTCAGGCCGTCGAGTTTACGGTTGTCGTCAAACTTGTCACGGCGACCGGTTAAAATCTTGTGTGCATAGGCTTGATGGCCCACATCCCAAACGAGGCGGTCGTCAGGGGTGTTGAACACATAGTGCAGCGCAACGATGATTTCCACTGCGCCCATGCTTGACGCGAAGTGCCCGGGGTTGCTCGATAATTCATGAATCATGTAGTGTCGCAGTTCCTCGCACACTTGAGGCAGCTGGTCGACTGATAGCTGCCGCAGGTCGTCAGGTGTGTCGATTTGGGCCAGCAGTGGGCAGTTTCGTTGTATATAGGGTTTGGTTGTCATGCCTAGTCTTTCTTTCTCACATATTTCTTATAGAGTGGGACAAAAATGATGATGCCTGATGCCACGATAGTGAACACTACCATGAAATCGATACGGGCGGCTCGTGAAAGCAGTATCCAGCACAGTGCAAGCCACAAGAGCAGAATGCACACAAAACGGATGATGTTGCCGGTTGTCATAGCGTCAATCGAAATTTGTCTAATCGGCAAAGATAATCATTATTTGTGAAATATCGTGGCATCATTTAATTTTTCGTTTGTTTTCTACACTAATTGCGCTTTGCAATGTCGTTTGAATATAACTGATAAAAAATGAGCGCGCACCCTGAATGTGGGTGGCGCTCCGATGGATTCAGACTGCACACATCCGCCAGATATGGAAGTGGCAAGCAGTGTTTTTTATTTGCCTAAGATATAATCAATCAGGCTGGTAACATCGTTGATGTCAATATTCATATCATTGGAACCGGCATTGCCCAGAACCAGGTCGATGAGATAGGTGACATCATTGATGTCAAAATCAGCATTATATTTAGCCAGACGGCCTACTACTCTGAGCTGGCCTGCGTTGCATTCGATAGCGATGGGCCTGTTGCTCTGTGTGGTAGAGTAGTAGAGCTTGAAATCATAGAGGCCCGGGGTCATGGTGGTGGGCAGGGTGATGGCTCCTGCTACATCACTGCCTTGAACGAATGAGCTCTTGTTCAGGGGCACGCTGCTACTGGTGGCAACGAGGTTACCATCCATGTCGACGAAGCTAAACAGGAGATTGATGGTACTGTAGGATGTAATGAAGTTTACCCCCTTGGCCTCGGTGCTGAGTGCTTGGCCCAGTATCATGAGGTTGTTGGGCGCGTCAAGGCTTTCGGCGTTGATGACGCAGTAGGTGGGAGGCTCAACGCCGGTAAGCATCTGGTGGCCGGAATTGAAGTGTAGTTCTTCGCCATCGCGGTGTATCATGTTCAACGCAGTGGTGAGATACCAGCCGTCGCAGGTGCCATACCAGCCGTAGTTGAAGTGGTAGTAATTACTGCTGTTATAGCCGTCGCAGATGAAGGCATGGCCGCCGGCATTCGGGTCGCTGGCCGAGTAAAGGATAGGCCTGCCGGCATCGAGTTCGGTCCTGATCATGGTTTCCCACTGTGTGGTGTTGCCCGATTTCGACTTAAGTTGGGCGTTGTTGCTGTAGCCGAAACTCTTCATGGCTGCTAACTGATCGAAGGTATAGGCGCCGCTGCCTTCCGGGCTATAATCCATCTCAACGGCCTGGCCGCAGTAACGGCCCAATTTTGCTACCTCTTGAGCCTGCTCATCGGTGTATGTGTCCTGGATGAGTTCACCGAGGTCGTAATCCCAGTGGCAGTAGGAGGGGAGCATCAGGCTATAGTCAAATGTGGTGGCGGGCAGGGCCGGTACGGTAATGCCTCCCCACCATCCGCCGCCGTATCCGCTTATGGCAGCACTGCTGGTCGGGAATTTCCAGTAATACATCACCTGTGCCATTGCAGTGGCAACACAGCCCACAACGCAGTATTCGCCATTCTCCATAGGGCACTGCAGGTAATAGGGCATCTCTTGGCCCCAATTGGTCTTGATGAGGGGCTCTACACCTGATGTGGCGTTGAAGGTGGGGGTGACAGTTACAAGGTCGTCGCCCTTGTAGGTCTGCAGGAACTCGATTTCCTCCTTGTAGCAATCCAACAGGCCTTTGAGACCATAGGGCATGTGGTTGACATCCAGGTGACCCTTATCACTGTAGCCGATAACTTGTGAGGCGCGGTCCTCGCCGGCGATGATGACAAAGCCGCCGCCCTTGATGTTGAATACATAGTAGTCGACTGCATTGTTCACCGCACTCGAGGGCTCGGCATGAGTCAATTGCAAGTCATTCACTGCATTGGCTTTGAATGAGCCTGGATTGGCTGCTGCGTGTTGTTTGATGAAGTTGCTGGCGGCGTTGCGTGCTGCCGTGGCGTTAATGTTGCCTGCGCTGGCATTGAGCGATACCATCGTGAGTGCTGCCAGCATGATTGAACTCAGTAATTTCTTGATGTTCATTGGTTTTAGTAGTTAATTATTGTATCAATATGTTGATTTGTAGTTGACTGCCAAAATTAGTTATTTTTTTTTAAAATCATCATATTTTTGTATAAAGTTTTTCATTTTTTGTGGACAAATGTTGTGTGGCCCGACAAAATTGCAGACCTTTGTAGTGTGAATAAAGTGAATAATTATTATCAACATAGATTGAGATATGAAAAAAAATGGATTAGGGTTTGCTCTTTTGATTGTTGCGGTTTTGAGCATTAGCGGTTGTAAACAACACTCGCTAAATGCTACCCAGCCTGTTTCGGCCAACCAACAGGAGCGGTTGCAGCAGGATGTGGTCAATCGCGTGCATGAGATTTATCGTGAGGTGTTTACGGTCTACAATGCGTGGAGCAAGGACGATGCCGCGGTTAATCTATCAAATTACGACTTTGACTCACAATACTGTTCCCGGGATTGGAACGACATCGTGAAGCGCGTCAAGGATTTTGACGACAGCCATGATGAGATTGAAATGGGATTCTTTGACGCCGATTACTGGGTTATGGGACAGGACGCCAATGAATTGAGCATTTCCGATGTTAGACTGATTGATTTGCAACAAGACAAAGCACTGGTTGAATTCAACCTTAAAAACTGTGGTTCCATCTCGCTCGTGAGACTTGAAATGGTACTTGAAGGCGGCGAATGGAGAATCGATAATTTCATCGATATTGATCACAATTATGGTGACATCAACTGGAAAGCCAACATGAAGGATTATTTAAAGAATAACAATGCTCAATAGAGACGGTGATTCTGACTTGCCATCATCACGCTACGATAGAGGGAAGTCTGCCTGAGTGTGGCGGAGGTGAGCAAGCGTGTGCAGCATGGGGCATATGTTGTTGGCATTGAAGCCGATTTGCCTGAGATGGAAATTGCCGGTCACCGTGATTTCCTTTTTGGCACATTGGGCTTGATTTAGACTTTTAGACGCCAGAAAGCGTGGTTTATATTTTTTTGCTTTGTTTTCACTGAAAAAAACATGTTTTTTTTTTTGAATACTAAAAAAATATGTACTTTTGCAGAGCATATCCATCTATGATTTGTGGAAATGCCAATTATATGTGAACTCTTTTCATAATTATTATAATTCCAACTAATATCAATTCTATTCAAGTTAAAAGTTAATAAATTTGGAGAAATGTTATTTGCGTCGAGGGTCGCCACGCGTGAGCGCAGCGACCCTTTTTTTGTCTTATTCGGTAATGGTTATCTGCTGAATGAGTAGGGGAGGTCGCTCTTGTTGGTTCCACGGTGGCGGTTGGCGTTGTCGCCTGTCATGAAAAGGATATTGCAACCGCGGGTCAACTGCTCGTGTTCGAGATAGTTGCGGGTGTAGTTCTTGCCGTCCACCTTCATTGACTGGATGTAGCAGCCGTTGCCTTCACGGCAGATAGTGACCTTCTTGCCGTTCTCGAGGTTCAGGGTCACCTTGTCGAAGTAGGGGGCACCTATCACATACTGGTTGCTGCCGGGGCACACGGGATAAAAGCCCAGTGCCGAGAACACATACCAGGCCGATGTCTGCCCGTTGTCCTCGTCGCCGCAGTAGCCGTCGGGGGTGGCACTGTAAAGGCGGTCCATTGCCTGATGAACCCAATATTGGGCTTTCCACGGCTGGCCACCGTAGTTATACAGGTAAATCATGTGCTGGACAGGCTGGTTGCCGTGGGCGTAGTTGCCCATGTTCATGACCTGCATCTCGCGTATCTCGTGGATGGTAAAGCCATAGTAACTGTCGTCAAACACCGGTGGCACGGCAAACACAGAGTCCAGCATCTGGCAGAAAACACTCTTGCCGCCCATCAGGTCGATGAGCCCTTGCGGGTCATGGAACACGCTCCAGGTGTAGTGCCAGCTGTTGCCCTCGGTAAACGCGTCGCCCCACTTGAGCGGGCTGAAGGGCGTCTGGAACTGGCCGTCATCGAGGCGGCCACGCATCAGTTTGGTCTCATTGTCAAACACATTGCGGTAATTCCTAGCACGCTGGGCATAAATGCCGATTTCGCTATCGGGCTTGCCCAATGCCTTGCCCAGCCGGTAGATGCACCAGTCATCATAGGCATACTCCAGTGTCCTAGCCACGCTCTCGTTGATGCCCACATTATAGGGGATATACCCCAAGCGGTTGTAATACTCGTATCCCAGGCGGCCCGTGGACTTGACCTTGGGGTGGACGGCGTTGGCACCATGGGTGACGGCCTCCCATAATTTGTCGATGTCATAGCCGCGCAGGCCTTTAAGATAGGCGTCGGCGACAATCGATGCACTGTTGTTGCCCACCATGCAGTCGCGGTGCCCCGGACTGGCCCACTCGGGCAGGAAACCGCTCTCGAGGTAGGCGTTCACCAGTCCTTCCTGCATCCAGGCGCCCATCGTGGGATACATCAGGTCGACCAACGGGAACAAGGCGCGGAAGGTGTCCCAGAAGCCCGTGTCGGTAAACATCCGGCCGGGTAGCACCTTGCCGTTGTATGGACTGTAGTGAACGGGGTTGCCGTCGGCATCCAGTTCATACAGGCTGCGAGGGAACAGCACGGCGCGGTACAGGCAGCTGTAGAAGGTGCGCAGGTGGTCAATATCTTTGTCTTCGACATCGAGGCGGCCCAGCACCTCGTTCCAGCGGTTGCGGCAATTTGTCTTGACGGCTTCTAGATCGCCGTGTCCCAATTCCTTGAAGTTGCGTTCTGCCTGCTCAAGGCTGATGAATGATGAAGCGACACAGGCGGTGACTTGTTCGCCGCGCCGGGTGTCAAATGTCACGATGGCTCCCGCATGGTCGCAGGTGACTTGAGTGTGTCCCTGTCGCAGGGTGCTATCTTCAACGGTGACATAGGTCTTGAAAGGCTTGCTGAACTCGATGATGAAGTAATTCTTGAAATTATCGGGCACACCACCGCTGTTACGCGTCGTGTAGCCCACGATACGGTGCTGGTCGGGAAGAACAGTCACAGCAGACCCCTTGTCAAAGGCATCTATAACGATGTTGGCTTGGTCGGTCTCGGGGAAGGTGAAGCGCAGGATGGCGGCCCGCTCAGTAGGTGCCACCTCGGCAGTCACATCATAGTCAGCGAGATATACCTTATAATAATAAGGTGTGGCTGTCTCGGCCTTGTGTGAGAACCAGCTGGCACGCTCATTCTGGTCAAAGGTCGGCTCACCCACTGTGGGCATCAGCGAGAACTGCCCATAGTCGTTGATCCACGGACTGGGCTGATGCGTCTGCTTAAAACCGCGTATTTTATTGGCATCGTAGGTGTATTGCCAGCCGTCTCCATTTTTACCTGTCTGTGGCACCCAAAAGTTCATTCCCCACGGCATGCCAATCGCGGGGTAGGTGTTTCCAGTGGATAGTTGGAAGCTGGATTGGGTACCCATCAGTGGGTTGACATAGTCGACAGGCTCTGCGCTATTGACGACCGAAGACAACAGGCTGCAGATAGCCACGAACAGCAGTTTTTTCATCACTTCTTCAGTTTTAATTTATGACTTATGATTCCAGGCCGAATTACGGTCGGTTATTCTTTTTAGTTCCCCATTTGCTGGGCTTGGGTCCCATCGTCAGGATGAGTGTGCCGCCGGCAACGATGTCGCGATAGTCGATGTAACTCTTGTCGTAACGCTTGCCGTTGAGCGTTGCACTCTGTACATAGATGTTCTCGTCGCTGTTGTTCACGGCCTTGACAGTGAAAGTTTTGCTGTCACCAACATTGATTTGTGCCTCGTCAAACAGCGGTGAGCCTATAATGTATTTACCGCCTGCGGGCTCCTCTTGATAGAGGCCGATGGCCGACAGGACATACCATGCCGACATCTGGCCCACATCCTCGTTGCCCGACAAGCCGTCGAGGTCGTTGCGGTATTGCTCACGCAGCACACGACGGACGAGTTGGGCCGTTTTCCACGGCTGTCCCACATAGTTGTACATGTAAATGATGTGATGGCTTGGCTCGTTGCCGTGGGCATACTGGCCGATAAGGCCAGACACATCGGGTGATGCTTCTTCTCCCATGTCTCCCTCGACGATGAACAACGAGTCGAGTTTCGCGATAAATGGCTTCTCTCCACCGAACAGGTCAACCAGGCCGTGCACATCGTGGGGCACGAGCCAGGTATATTGCCAGGCGTTGCCCTCGCAGTAGTCGTCGTTGCGGTGCTTGGTCGACAGCGGGTCAAATTCAGCCAGGTCACGGAAATTCCCGTTCGAGTCCTTGCCGCGCATGAAGTGCGTCTCCTTGTCAAAATAGTGGCGATAGGACTTGCTGCGCTCATTGAAATACTTGTAGTTCTCCTTGTCGCCAGTCAGTTTTGCCACGCGGGCGATGCACCAGTCGGCAAGGGCATATTCCAGACCGCGTGCCACGGTTTCTTTGTCGTGCTCGAGGTCAAAGGGAATGTATCCGTATTGTTTCAACAGTCCCATCGACCGCTCGTCGAGCATCGCGCTGGTGGTCATTGCCTTGAGAGCAGCCTGCGGGTCTACATCAAATCCTTTCAGCACCAGGTCGGCCAGCACGGGCACACCGGGATTGCCCACCATGCAGTCGGTTTCGTTGCCCATCAGGTGCCACACTGGCAGTTTGCCCTGCTGTTCAAAGATATGCAGGAATGTCTGGGCGATATTCCGCTGTTTTTCGCGGTGGATGAGCGTTTGCAACGGGTGGGCGGCACGATAGGTATCCCAAAGCGATAGGGTGGTGTAGTTGGTGAAATCGCCCTGATGCACCTCGCCGTCGGCGCCACGGTACTGCCCGTTCACATCACAGAAGAGCGACGGAGCCACCATCGTGTGGTACAATGCGGTGTAGAACACCGTGGCTTCATTCGGGTCATCGGTGTAAATGTCGATTTTTCCCAATTCGTCACACCATGCGTCATCAGCCCTTTCGGCAATTTCGTCAAAGTTCCAGTCTGGGTTTTCGGCCGTCAAATTGGCAATGGCATTCTCGATGCTCACCGCCGAAAGGCCCGTCTTGACCAACAGCGGCTCACCGGTATTGGATGCGGTGATGAGTCCCGTGGTGTCACCATTCAGTTTTTCTAATGTAACATCCTGCTGGAAATCCATGACGAAGAATACCTTCTGGTCCCTTGCCCAACCCGACGAATAGCGGTAGCCGACAATCTGCCGCGGCGACCTCTGCTGCATCATCATCTGTTTAGGCGAGTCCCAGCCGATGCCCTGACCCAGGTCGAGCCGCAACTGGCAGGTCGCTTGCCCGGGTGCAAAGGTGTAACGGTGCATTCCCGTTCGCTGGGTTGCCGTCAGTTCCACGGTGACATAGGGGTTGCCGCCGTTTCGCAAGGTCACCGCATAGTATCCGGGCCTGTAGGTTTCGTCATCGTGGCTGAAAATGACTTCCTGCTGCTCACGGCTGGCCACCGGCAGCAATGCGATGTCGCCTAGGTCGCCGATGCCCGTACCGCTCAAGTGCTGGTGGCCGAAACCGATGAGCACACTGTCGCTGTCGTGGTAGCCCGAGCACCAGTCCCAACCTCGAGTGGGTTCGGTCGGTCCCAATTGCACATAGCCAAAAGGCACATTGGCCCCAAGAAAGACATGTCCATGCCCACCGGTGCCGATGCGCGGGTTTACATAAAATGTAGTGGCATTGTCACCAGCCAATCCTGTCACTGCTGCACACAATGTGATGAGGACAGATAATAATCTTCTCATTTTATTTGTCAATATTGGTTTATGGTTGCAAATATAGTGTTTTCTTGCTAAAAAACTTGCATTGTTTGCCACTTGTTGTCAATAATTGATTAAATTTGCGGGTTGAAACATCGCGAAAACCAAATTTTAACTATAATACATTAACAGTACAACACTATGAAATTTTTAAAGTTAGCAGCAATGTCGGTTGCGGTAATGGCTCTGTTGAGTTCGTCGACCTGCTCTAAGCAGGATGCCTCTACTACAGGGCAGGGCACCGTGAGCGGCAAAACAGACGGTAAGATGGAAAAGCAAGCGTTCACTCCTGAGTTTCTCAATCAGTTGGGCCGCGTGGGTGGTCCTCAGGTGTCGCCCGACGGCAAGAAGATTCTGTACGGCGTGACCTATTATGACATCACCACCAACAAGGGCAATTGTGACCTGTGGGTGATGGACATTGATGGCCAGAATGCGCGTCAGATCACCAACACACCCAAGAGCGAGAGCAACTATGTGTGGATTGACGGCGGCAATAAGATTGCCTTTATCTACACCGAGGATGGAGAGGCCAAGTCGCCGCAGCTGTGGACGATGAACGCTGACGGTGGCGGCCGCAATTGCGTGAGCAATGTGGAGAACGGTATCGAGGGCTTTGTGTTCTCGCCCGACGAGAAGCGTGTGGTGATGATTACCCAGGTAAAGTATGGCAAGACAGCTCAGGACATGTATCCTGACTTGGAGCATACCACGGGCAAGGTCTATGACGACATGATGTACAAGCACTGGGACGAGTGGGTGACCACGATTCCTCATCCCATCGTGGCTGACTTTGACGGCAGCAAGGCCGGCAACCTGAAGGATGTGCTCGAGGGTGAGCCTTTTGAGTCGCCGATGAAGCCTTGGGGCGGCATCGAGTCGCTGGCTTGGACCCCCGACAGCAAGAACCTGGTGTATGTTTGCCGCAAGAAGACCGGCAAGGACTATGCGTTCTCGACCAACAGTGACCTGTACAAGTACAATCTTGAGACCGGCAAGACCGAAAACCTGACTCAGGGCATGATGGGTTATGACACTTATCCCATCATCAACAGCAAGGGTGAGATGGCATGGCTGTCGATGGAGCATGACGGCTATGAGGCCGACAAGAACCGCATCTTCTTTATGGGTGCCGACGGCAACAAGGTGGACTTGACTGCCGAGTGGGACTACAGCGTTGATGACATCGCCTGGTCCCCCGACGAGAAGGCCATCTATTTCATCTGCCCGTTCCAGGGCGTGCAACCCATCTTCCGCATGGATGTGGCTACCCACAAGGTTGACACCATCTCGATGGGCGTGTGTGACTTCAACAGCATGGCATTTGTGGGCAACGATACCGTTATTGCCTGCCGCCAGAGCTACCAGACGCCTAACGAGATCTTCAGCATCCAGATGGGCAAGGAGCCCGTGCAGTTGACCCATGTCAATGACGAGATGCTGGCCACGGTTGACCCCATCGGCATCGAGAAGAAGATGATTCCCACTACCGACGGCAAACTGATGACCACTTGGGTATGCTACCCGCCCAACTTCGACCCCAACAAGAAGTATCCCGCTATCCTCTTCTGTGAGGGTGGTCCCCAGTCGCCTGTGAGCCAGTTCTGGAGTTATCGCTGGAACATGCGCATCATGGCCAGCAACGGCTATATCGTGATTCTGCCCAACCGTCGTGGCCTGCCCGGCTTCGGTACCGAGTGGAATGCACAGATCAGTGGCGACTATGGTGGCCAGAACATGCGTGACTACCTGAGCGCTGTGGATTACATGAAGAAGGAGCCCTATATCGACGGTGAACACATCGGTGCCGTGGGCGCCAGCTACGGTGGCTACTCGGTTTACTTCCTTGCCGGTAACCATAACAAGCGCTTTGCCTGCTTCCTGGCGCATGCCGGTATCTTCAACCTCGAGGCCCAGTACCTGGAGACCGAGGAGATGTGGTTCGTCCAGTGGGATCTGGGAGGCGCGTTCTGGGAGAAGGGCAATGCTACCGCTCAGCGCTCCTACACCCAGGCCAACCCCAAGAACTATGTTCAGAACTGGGATACTCCCATCATGTGTACGGCTGGCGAACTGGACTACCGCATCGTCTTCACCCAGGCTTGCCAGGCATTCAACGCCGCCAAGATCAAGGGGCTGCCCGCACGCCTGTTGCTCTTCCCCGACGAGAACCACTGGATTCTCAAGCCCCAGAACAGCATCCTGTGGCAGCGTGAGTTCTTCAAGTGGATGGACACTTGGCTGAAGCCCGATAGCGAGGCTGCCAAGCAGTACAAGGCTCAGCAGGACTCCATCAACGCCGCTAAGGCCGCTGCTGCTCCTGTTGCCCCTGCGACCGAGAAGAAATAATCTGATCACTTAATGACGAATTACGCGAGTTACACTGATTGGCTATGGCACGATGGGTATAATTCGCGTAATTCGTCTTTTAAATACTTGAGTGACATGAGTTACACAGTGACCAGTAGAGAGGTGACCGTTGCAGCCGACGAGTTCATCAGCCGCTTTCGTGATGTGGAGCGCATCAGGCAGTTTTGTCTGCAATGTCCCGGTTATGGCAAGGTGTGGAGTTGTCCGCCGTTTGACTTTGACCCGCGGTCTTGCAGCGACGGCTTCAAGGCTGTGAGGTTTATGGGCACCGTCATCGAGTTCGATGAGCCCACGCGCCAGGCATGCCAGTCGCCTGATGAGGCTGTCAGCGTCGGGCGCCAAGCGATGGAAGAGGTGTGGCAGACGCTCTTGCCACGCTTGTATGAGATGGAAAGTCAAGTACCGGGGAGCCGCTGCTTCACTTTCCGATGCTCGTTGTGTCCCGAGGGCTGCACCCGTCCCGAGGGCAAGCCTTGCCGACAGCCCGACAGGATGCGTCACTCGCTGGAGTCTGTCGGCTTCGACATCACAGCGGCAGCCCGCGAGTTGCTCGACATCAACCTCGACTGGAGTGCCGATGGCTCCTTGAGCAAGACCATCACCCTGCTCACAGCCCTTTTCTACCCCTAAAGAGATTTGTCAAAGTCAGTGACCCAGACATTATACTTTGGATAATTACTATAATTATTGTTGCAATTTTATTGCGATAATTAGGGAATAGTCGTATCTTTGCGACAAAAAGGATAGCATCATGAGACACATCTATTCAATCTTTTTTCTTTTTTGCCTCGGCATGATTGCAAATGCTGAAGTAGCAGAATTTGACTCGGCTTCTTATGCTTTAGGGGACGTTATGATTCGTTCTATCAAGGAAAGCCCAGACCCTATTTATGCAGGGAATGAGTTAAGCGAACCCGAGTTAGCAGAGTTTATTCGTGGATTTGAAGAAAATTTACCCTTCATGAAGTATTCTCAGGATTCCATTAAGAATATTTCTTTTAGCCTAGGGGAGATGCAAGGAGTATTTTTCATTGATGGAACTCATTCACTAGAAGAGCGTATTCCATACGGCTGTTTCTATGATGGTCTAATGAAAGTCGTTAACCATCAGTTGACACTACCTCAAGACACTGTCAGTATTATGGAATACATGAAAAGTCTGCCCGATGATACGGATCCTTTCGAACTGCCAGAAGAGGAAAAATGCAAGTTTTATACTGGTTATGGTGTCATGAAAGGATTACAGCCGGGATTACAGGAATACATCCATGATATGACAGGCAAGAGCAATGATGAAGCGCCTGCCGATTATGAGTCCTATGCTGCAGGTTTCGCAATGATGATGAAATACATGTCGAATACCCCTATGTATGTAGAGGGAGTCGATAAAAGCTTATCAATTATCATGCAGCCCTTGCCGTTTCATTTTGTTGAAGCGGATTTCCTTGACGGCTGCCGTGCCGGAGCCGGTTTCGATGAACGCAAAATGACAGTGGAGGAGTCTGATCGGATTTATTCAACGCTTTTTTCACCAGATAGCGAAGAGGCGATAATAGAAGGGCTGGTATACTGAGTCAGGATTATTTATAGAAGACAAAGTAGACGGCCAACACCAGGCATACCGCTGCCGCCAGGTGGTTCCACCTGAGCGTCTCGCCGTTGAAGAAGACGGTCACAAAGATCGTGAACACCGTGAGCGAAATCACTTCCTGGATCACTTTTAACTGCATGATGTTGAAGGGCCCGCCATTGCCGTCAAAGCCGATGCGGTTGGCAGGCACCTGGCAGGTATACTCCGGCAGTGCCAGCATCCACGAGAGGAAGATGATGACATAGAGCGGCGTGTGGTCCGAGAATATCTTGAGTTGCTGCAGTTTCAGGTGCCCATACCATGCAAAGGTCATGAAGACATTGGAAACTACGAGCAATGCTATCGTATAAAAAAGTTTCATATTCTATCTGCCTGGTTTCGGTTTTGACGGGCAAAAGTAGTTATTTTTTTTCAAATCCGTCGGTTTTTTCTTGCTATTGTATTCGGCTTGCACTATCGTTGCCTCTGGCGAAGACAGGCGGCGCCTCAACAATACAAGAAAAAATGTGTTTTTCTTGCTATTGTGTTCGGCTTGCACTATCTTTGTCGCTAAAGAATAATTGTGATGAAGAAAGAGTTGGCAATGCAATCGTCACGCCTGCCGCTACCGGCTGGCTGTAACGCTATCGGGCTTGATGAAGGGCTGATGGTGCTCGACAATATGGACCGGATGGCGGTAGGTGATGAGATGGCAGCAGGTCTGGAATGGTCGAGTCGTTTCCCGTTAAAGTCAGCATCGGCGTGTATGCTGGTCGTCAAGAGTGGCATGGTCAGGTTCAGCGTGAACTTCCGTGACTGTGTGGTCACCGACGGCATGTGTGCCCTTATCGCACCAGGAACAATAATAGAGCATGTTGAATGGAATGACGATACCAGATTATTCTTTCTCACTTTTTCCCAGCATGAGTTGCATCCCTCATCGATGCTTGCCGGCATTTTTGCTGCACGGCCGGTGGTTGTGCTGAAGCTGCTGCCTGTGCAAGTTGAATTGTTCGAGACGGGCTATGGCATTCTGCGCTCCATATTGAGCCAACCGGCACTGGCTGCCCATCGCAGCGAGTGCGCATTTGATTGCGTGAACATGTTGGGAAGCATCATCACGCAAGAGGCAGACGATTTGGCCCCTGGAACAGCCAAGGTCTCACGCCGCGACGAAATCGTGGACCTTTTCCTGCAGCGTGTTCAAGAGAATTACCGCAGTCACCGCGAACTCGGCTTCTATGCCGACCTGCTTGGCCTGTCGCTCAAGTATATGTCCCATGTCATCTTTGAGCAGACAGGGCGCCATCCGTCACAATGGATTAAGGATTATGTCATCCTCGATGCCAAGACGATGTTGCGCAGCGGCCGTTACAGCATTCAGCAAGTGGCTGAAGAACTGCATTTCCCCAACCAGTCATTTTTCGGCAAGTACTTCAAGGAAGCCGTGGGCGTGTCTCCAAAGAAGTGGATGAAATAGGATGGTGTGTCATAAATGCAATGCCGATACATCCATCGGCCTGCGGCCGAAAAATTTAAACAAATCAATATAAAAAATGGCAGTGATATAGAAGTTGGCCCATCAGTTATATGAACCGCCCTGCGGGCGGGAAATTAGAAGAAAATTAAATTTTAAAATATAATTTGGTTAATTTCCCGTTGCTCTGCTACGGTTATGCTGCCGTGTCGCAATTATGACACACACCGCTGTGCCGTAGTTGCGCCATGGCATGCTGTCATTGCCCGGCAGGAGTGATGGTGATGACGGCATACTCCGAGTCGGTGCCGATACGGAACTTGCCGCCCCACAGGCCGATGCCTGAACTCACATAGTAGTCGGTGTTGCCGCGCCTGTATTGGCCGTAGTCACATTCATACATCATCTTGGTCACCCAGTTCAGGGGCCACACTTGTCCGCGGTGGGTATGGCCGCTCAGTTGAAGGTCCACACCGCATTGCTCGGCTTGCTCGAGCAGGAATGGCTGGTGGTCGAGCAGGATGATATAGTTATCCCGGTTCACGCCCTCTAGCAGCTGCTTGACGCTTTTGCGGCCACGGTTGATGCGGTCGTCACGCCCCACGATGGTCACGCCCTCGTAGTCGATGGTGCCATCACGCAGCACGCGTATCCCCGTCTGCTGCAGCAGACTGAGTGCCTCATCGATGCCGGTAATGTATTCGTGGTTGCCCAGACATGCAATGGCAGGGCAGTTCAGGCGCTTTAACTCCTCGGCAGTGCCTTGCTCACGCAGCGGTCGCACATTGCCGTCGATGATGTCGCCGGCAATGAGGACCAGGTCGGGCTGCTCGGCATTGACCATGTCCACCCAACGGCCCACCTCGGCACGGCGGTTGTGGAATCCGGTGTGCAGGTCGCTCAGCATGACTATCTTCACGGGCCGTTCCAGGTGCTTGGTCGTCGTGAGGTTGATCTCGCGGCGCTGCTTGTCACGGTAGTGGATATTGCCGGCGATGAAGATCGTGAGCATCATTCCGGTCAAGACAACCGTGGTGACGGCGTTGTCGCGCAGCCATGAGGCGGGCACGAGATGCAAGAGCCGCCCGATGTCGAGCAGCAGGAAAGCCATCAGCAGGTAGAACAGGATGACGAGCCAGGAGTTGCCGATTTCATACATCGCTGTTGCCATGCCCAACGGCAACTTGTCG
>Ga0256407_10002038_pt1 | contig 39972 bp, 62 predicted proteins | sample RumenRJG_04DNA_FD_193489 | JGI IMG/M metagenome (GOLD analysis project Ga0256407, IMG submission 193489) | Bovine rumen microbial communities from Lethbridge, Alberta, Canada - RJG_04 | ecosystem: Host-associated > Mammals > Digestive system > Stomach > Rumen | place: Canada: Alberta... | reverse complement strand
GCGGTGAGTACTGAAGCGTCGTTGCGTTGACCGTGTTTCGTGAGGCATAGCCAGCCGTGAGGACGTGCGAACAGTCGTTGTTCCAAGCCGTCACGTCATAAGTGCCGGCAGCGATACGGATGGTAGAGTCACGGTTGCCGATATCATAGAAGGTATACCCTTGGGAATACTCCCCGTCGCTTGAGACAGAGTAGAACGCGACCCTCATACCCGACGGGATGCTATCCACCTGATCCCACTCGAAACCGACCTTCACAGACGGCCTGTGCGCCCAAGGCGACTCATCCTCCAGGTCCTTGTACTGGCAGGAAGACAGGGACAGTGCCGCAAGGGCAGAGAGAATCGCTAATCCTATTTTCTTCATGAGGGCATTTTTTTAGGGGTGATACTTACTATTTGTCATTCGGATATCCGCAGGGAGGGGGCAAGCCCCACTCCCCAGCAGAAACAGAGAGATTTAGATGGTATGCTCAGCACTATCCACCTCGTTCCAGTCGGTAACCGAAACCACGCTGTAGGAGATGAAGTTCATCATACCCTCGCCGTTCTCGTCATAGCCACCGTTACCAGTACCGAAGTTCAGGACATAGGTGTACTTCTTGCCGATCTCCCAAGCTACTGTGAATGGCAGATAGACCTTACCGTAGGTGTCTGCAGAACCGAGGATATAGTCAGCGTTATCCGTGTACTTGATCTTACACTCGATCTCCAGGTAAGTCTCACCGTTGGTATCAGCCGTTGCGATAGTCACAGGAGCACCGGGAGCAGTCGTCCATGCGGTAGCACCGCTCTGCGGGACCATCATCAGGGCACCTGAAGCATCACAGAGGTCGGTGGCAGTCGTGGTCGTCAGAATCACGTCAGATCCGCCATTCATTCCAATGGGGTACTTGCTTGTTGTTGCAGCGATGTTCTGCACGGCCAGCACCCTGCGGTCGGTAGTCACGTCATCGGAAGGATCTGCTGCAGTACCGTTGTCATCCACGAAACGGGCACCCAGATAACCCACGTCAGCCGTGTTTTTGATGTTGCACACCTTTACGCCCTTTATGGTGGCGGTCAGGCCCGTTGCATTCACCTTACCCTGGAAAACGATCTGTGAAAGAGCATGCTCAAATGCCAGGGGAACGACAGAGGCGTTGGATGCGTAGGTCTTGTTCTCTGCATGACCGAACACCAGGTCCTTCTGGTCAGCCACGGCAACTGGAACGGTGATTGTCATACCCACCTTCGCAACATTCTCTGCAGGGGTGTTGATGACGGTTCCGTAGTCATATGGAGACACAGCCTGGAAGTTCAGTGTACCGGTAGCGGCAGGCCAGATCTTCTTGTCGGCAGCCGTCTGGTAGTCCCATGCCGTAGCACCGCGCTCAATGATCGTACCCACGGTGTTCGAAGTACCCACATACAAGGCGCCCTCCGTCACACCGGTACCAGTCGCGCCGTTGGCGTAGTAGCCCCATACCATGAAGGTGTTACCAGTTGTCTCAAAACTCGTGAGGGTCGTGGCAGTACCACGGGTTCCACCAGCATTGTCAATATTGACAGCATAGCCAATCACATTGTCTTCAAGCTCCTTCGGTGCGACGTTGCCACCGCCGTTCTCACTGAGCTCGTCGTTTGAACAGGAGGCCATCGAGAGCCCCATCACAGCCGTCAGCAGGACGGCCTTGGTAAAGAAACTATACTTCTTCATAATCGTTAAACTTTAAAAATTAATAATGAATATAAACTAACACAGATTTTCTTTCATTCTACAGGTCTATCCCTATATGGATATTGTCCCATTCGTCAACCGTCACCTCATAGCCGCTCGAAGACGTGATATAGTCACGCAGGTCGATGTCGAGGTCCGGGATATTCACCTCCACTCCCGATCCGTTCTGACGCGCCTTATTGAAAAGGTTCGTCACGTCGATGGGGATATACACCTTTCCGGCACGCAGCCAGAAATACAACACCAGCTTATGCTCCAGTCCTGGGAAATCTGTCGGCTCCAGACCGAAGAGGTAGAACTTTGCCCTGACGGTGTTCTGCTCGGCATCCACCTCACAGTCGAAAATCACCACCACGGAATCCTTTGTCAGGTTCTCTTTTGCTATATAGCGCACCCCGGGTACGTTATTGATCGATCCCCTTGCCTCCAGAACCTCCGACAATCCGCGTACACCGCCGATATTCACCGTCATGGTGATGACCATCGAGTCCGGATGCAGCGTCAGGTGCTGTTCCTGTGGCCCAGCGTCCAGGATGAATGTCTCCACGTTGGCATGTACCATATAGTCCGGATAGTCCAAAATCGTCTGGCCGTTATAGAGGCTGTCCACCACCTTCGGCGTGTCGAAGGCACTGCGCGAGTGGTACTGCTGCGTCGTTGCCGACACCATATCCCTGTTGCCGTAACCGTTTGTCAGCACATGCTCCGTGTCATGGTTCCATGCCGTCACCCTGTAGGTTCCCACGGGGAGGTTCAGGATATGGGGTCTGTTCACCATATCATAGAGCATATATCCCGTCGTGATATTCTCCTGCGTCTTCTCGTCAGCTGGATAGAAGGCCACACGGTACTCAGTAGGAATGCTGTCCACCCTGTCATGCGCAAAGTCCAGCGTGAACTCTGCCCTCTCCATAGGCTCCATCTTCTCCAGCGACTGATATTCACAGGAGGCAAGCAAGGCAGCCAAGAGAGCCGCAAAACCAAAGATATAAAACCTTCTCATAGGGCGAAACACTTTATAGTTACTACTTCTTATTTCTCTTATTGAGGTTGTACACGAATGTCACCTCGGCCTTCGTAGGCCCCCAGAACTTCAAACGCTTTCGGGTCGTTTCTGTATACTTATTTGTATCAGTGTATACATTATAATTCGGGATATACACCGAGTACTTGCTCTGGAAATACCCGAGGCCCAGCGTGAAGTCCAGGTTCCACCTCTTGCCGATCGGCAGGGAGTAGCCGCCGGAGAGACCGAAACCGAAGGAGTCGTCCAGATTCGGGCACTGATACCCCTCACCTCCGAACTCAAAATCGTAAGTCACCATCTGCCCATAGGCACCAGCGTGCCACCCACGGAAGGGTGCAACAGGATTCTCATGCTTGAAGTAATACCTGATCTCAGTCTGGAAACCATAGTTAGAGAAGAAGCGGTTCTTTGAAGGCGAGTTCCACCAGGCACCCACATAATCGAACTGGAAGGCCATGCCGAAGGAAGCCTGCCATTCCAGGCCGATGTTCGGCGACAGTGCCAGATCATAGAGACCGTTCGTGCGCAGCTGGAAAGTCGGAGCCGTTGACTCCTCATGCACCTCGTCCACCCCATAGTAGTTATTCTTCGTATAGGTCTGGCCATAAAGGCGCTGCGTCTGGTTACGCTGGACATAGACACTGCTCTGTGCCATCACCTCAGACGCGGACATCTGCAGCAATGCCATCATCAGGAGCATCCTGAATACGGAGTTGAATCTTGGATATGTCATATTCGGTATATTTTTAATTACTCTTTGGATTCTTCTTTATCTGCATCCTTGCTTCTCTGCAGCGTAATACCCAGGAAAGACACCTTCTTCGAGCGTTTCTTCTCCTTGTTGCCAGCCTTCTTCGGCTGTACGGCAGGGAACGTGTTATAGGTACGCTTCTGCACATTCTTCAGTTCAGCCTCTATGCGCATCTGCTCCTTCAGGATCAGCGAGTCATCCTCGCAGTACTGCGACAGCGACAGTCCCTGTGCATTGTTCACCTTGTAGATAGGCCCCTTGTATCGCGTCAGTGTGAAGTAGTCCGACATATTCATCACCGCTGCCTTGTTACGGCTGTCAGGGATGATACGGTGTGCCTTCAGGAACGGCTCCAGGTCGATGTACCTCACCCAAAATAGCGGGAACTTCGTCTCACCCTCCCCGAACTCATCATCCGTCGTGACGATTACCGGGCACAGGGCCAGCACACGCCTGCGGAATGCCGAGTTTGTCAGGTCATAGTAGACGCCCTCCTTCACATAGTAGCAGGTCACCTCCTGCGTCGGCAGGTTCTCCTCGTCCACCTCCAGATGGTTCCTTACCTGCTTATACTCTATATGATAGTCATCCAGGATATCCTTAGCGTCCACCAGCGTACTCGGCTTGAACACCTCGTTACCCTCCAGGCTGTACTTATAGGCAGGGATGTCACCGTTCAGCACCAGCTTGAAGATAATGGAGAACAAAGGCTCCTGCGTATCGTCCATCCCGTCGTGACAGAACAGACCGGCATTCTCATTCTCCGAGATGTCCACCTCGCGGTAGATATCACGCTGCCACTCAATGTCATCCTCCGTCAGCGGTAGCGCCGTCGGGAAGCAGTTGATGGCCCTCGAAGTCAGTTTCGGCTGGGATACAGCAGGAATAGCCGTCATGGCCATCAGGAGAAGATAGATCATACGTTTCATATCAGATATCAATTTAATCATCGTCTTTCGGCAAATTATAGATATTATCATAGCAGGTCACGAACCGGTAGCCGCCAAGTTCGTCAGAGATCCTGAAGGACACCCTCCGGCTGTAGAGCTCCGGATCATTCACCTGGAAGAACTCCGCATAGTAGTAACCCTCACGGATATAGTCCTCATAAAAAGGAGCCTCCGTCTCGCGGATGTAATGGTTCCACTCATACTCCGTATATTCACGGGAGTTCCTGAGAGAATCGATCAGGCAGTTGTATTTCCATACGATCTCATTCACGTCAGCCGTAGCCTCCATATCCGTGATCATCACCCTGTACACCCTGCCCTTGTTAGTGAACACCTGTGCGATGACAGGCCTGCCCTCGAACATACCGGTCAGGTTGGAATCCTTCGCCTCGCGACGGAAACCCCTTGCCTTCATCTTCTGGATGAAATGCGGCTTGCTGCCGTCCACGGGAATACCCAGGAACGTCGTTATGCCACCCTGTGCAGACAATCTGGCTGTCAGCATCAGCATGAGGGCTATGGTAAGAAACTTCTTCATAATCGTTATATATTACACGTTTATCTTGTGTTATTATGAATTTTTCTCCAGACGGCGCATTCAGAGAGATTTCCTTCAGTATTTATGGATTCAATGTCACCATCCCTTGCAATATTCAGGATCAGATGATTTTCTCCAAGTTCATTGGATATCCTGCCATGTGCAGCGTTCACGTCACTGTTTTCAAGATACCTGTCATATTCTTCACGATGCTCGTTCTTCAACTTGAATATAAAAGCATGTGAATCGAACCTTTTGCCAAGGCTCCCGATAATCTGTTGTGCAACTGGAATATTCATAACCTTTTATTTTAATTTAATTTTCAATCATCATACCTGTAAGTGAGACTCGTAACATTACCCTCCTTCGTCTCCATGCGGAGGTAGCACTTTTCCCCCACCTTCACGCGGGTCAGCTTATCATTGACAGGTTTCCACGCCCTGTCACCAGAGGCATTCATCAGGGAAGAGTCTGCAACGATATCCTCCACCTCGCTGATCTCGTCTATAGAGACAATCCTTTCTACAGACTCCCTCACAAAACGTCCGTCCGCACGGTCTTTCCTGCCGTTACAGCCAGTCAGCAAAGCTGCCAATACCATGAAAAACACAAACCTCTTCATATATTATTTCCTTAAATACAAATCACCTATTACATTCATACCATTAACAACAGTACTATACCTTACATACAGACTCATGAGAGAAGGCTCGAAGACAAACGACACCACCTCGTCGTTATCCCCGCTGCGGGTAAGCCCGCCGACCGAAGGCTCAAAAGACAGCCCTTCGTTCCATTCGGTGTCCACCCCTGCAACGTTCTCGCGTACATGGACGGTGTTTCCCTCAATGGAATAGATCCCATTCTCGGTTATCCACCTCGACGTGCCGTCCCCGTTCACCATCCATCCGCTTATGGCCACCCTGTTATAAGAAGAGAAGTCCATCTCCATATAGGCCGCCGAATACTCATTATTCTTCGTGATGTCTGCAGACTTATACTGTCCGTTGGCATAGGCCGTCATCTTATAGGAGTGCCAGGTGCCGATGATGTAAGACTTCAGGTCCACATCAGGAGTGATGTCGTCATCCTTTCCGCAGGACACGAGCACTACCGCACACACGGCCAACACCATTACGAACAATAATCTCTTCATATAAACTCAAATCATTATATCATCAAAATAACAAAACTACTTCACAATCACCTCCATCGACGTGTTCAGCCGCCGTTCTATCCCGTCTGGGCCTATGGCCGTTATACGCGAGATGTAGAATCTCCTCGCCCGGCTCATCTTCCTGAAGGCGTCCATCTGGCGTGACGAGAACCTGTCGCCGTCCGACACCATCGGCACGGCATTGCCGCGTCCGTCAAAGAATACCGTCTCAAAGGAGAGAACCCTGAACGGCACATCCAGGATGCCGTCGTCTATGGCAGCCCCTGCCTTCTCCGCAGCCAGCAGACGGTGCTTGGCGATACTGCCGCCACGGAAGCGGTCCTTGTTACCCTTCTCGTCCGTCACCGCGATATATGGCGACGGCTCCGGCAGCTTACGCACCTTGAAGGAGTATTCAGCCATCTGCTGCTGTGCGCCGCTGGCAGAAGAGAACACCGTGATCTTCGCATCCACGCCCACCCTTGACGGCTTGGCGATATACTTGCCGGGAGAGACAGCGGTCAGCGTACCGCCCTCCATCGTTGCCGACACCTTCGTCAGAGGCACGCCCGGCACACTGACGCTTATCGGGTTGTCATAGCCCGCATACAGGACGTTCATCAGGTCTGCCGACACCGTGGCCGTCGGGTCCACCACAGAGTATTTCTGCGAGAACTCACGCCTGATAATCTCCCCACCGGCACCTGCCAGCTCGATATGTCCTGAGAGCGTGAAATCACCCGTCCTGCCGCATACCACCTCATAGAGACCGTTCTGAAGACTCACCTTCTGGTCGCCTATGTAGATGTCAGGCACCCTTGTCGTGTCTATCGCCGCCATAACGATATTCGCCGAGAAGCGGTTGCCGCGGACGATCGTCTGCGCATTGGGGATGACGAAGGCACTGAGTGCATTGACACGCACATCCTTCTCGTCGATGTTACCCATCAGCGAATGCAGCACCTCGCCCTCCGCATAGCGGATATCGTTCTGTATCTTCGTCAGGAACGTGATGGCAGCCACCGCAGGTATCTGCTCGAACATTTTCTCCTGCCAGTTCTTACCCTCTGGGTCACTGACCTCGGTGGAGAGGTTCGACTCCAGTACCTTACGCTTCAGCGGGTCATCCACCAGCGCCACCATCTTTCTTCGGAACGAGTTGATGGCATGGTACAGCTCCTCGCCCTTGCCCGTTCCTGGAGCCAGCATCACGTGTGAAGCCGCCTCCAGGTCCTCCCTGTTACGGAGGTTCGACACGTCGGCATCCTCGCCGTCAGCCTGACGGGCTATCTCATCCTTCAGTGAATCAGCGAAGCCAAAGATCGAATCGCTCATGTTCCTGACCTCCTGAGCCTTACTGAACCAGGCACTGGTCTTAGCGGGGTTCTCTGCCATGAGCCTCTTGAACTCATCATACAAGACCCTGTTCTCCTCTGCCGAGTTCTCCGTTGTCATACGGATGCTGCGGTCGATGAGTGAGAAACCCTCCAGCACGTCCGTCGAGACGTTCAGTGCCAGCATCGCCATCAGCACGACGTACATCAGGTTGATCATCTTCTGGCGCGGGGATACAGGTCTCTTCTTGATAGCCATATACTATACATCTTATAAGTCAAACCTAACTCTATAAACTACTCACTCTTCACCGGCACCTTGACGGCTTCCAGCATTCTGCCGTATATGCCGTTCAATTCCTTGAGGTATGCCGCCATCACCTTGAACTCCTTATCCACACTGTCCAGGGTGGAGAGTTGCGACGATGCCTTCAGCAACATCTCTCCGTACACCTCATGCATCGCCATGATCCGTTTCTTCAGATCCTGCGACTCCTTGTCATCAGGCAGGTACGGAGACAGCGCGTTGACATTTTCTATCTGGCGGTCCAGCTGCTGTCTCACCTTCTCTACGCTCACCGGTTCCGGCTGCTGGTAGTCCAGCATGTCTCCCGGAACCTCGAAGTCCTCGTTCTCCGTGTCATGCTGTGCCCTGCGGCCACCCCCCGTCTGGAGGTCTAGTCCGTCTGCCGTCTTGTCAAACGGACGGTCGAAGGCCGATATGAAGAACACAAACACCTCCGTTCCCATTCCCAGGAACAGGAAGAAGTTAGCACCGGGGAGGTGGGTCAGTTTGAAGAGCGTACCCAGGATCACGACAGAGGCACCCCAGGAATAGGCGTAGTTCAGGAACGTCTGTCCTGCCACGCTGTCCATCCATTTCTGGAGGCGGTAGATGAGATTGAACTTGCTATACTTAGACATAGACGTATAAACTTTTTATCTTGTTTTCTTCTGGACTGCTGATATCACGGTCTTCTCGCTGGGGGTAGTCGCTATTGAGCGCACACAGCGGAATCCGATGTAGGATCTCGGCTGGTTCTGGTACTCAGACATTCGCCATGCTGACTTGATATGGCTCTCGGGATCCTTCCACGAGCCGCCGCGTACCGATTTCTTCTTCAGGCGGTACGGATCCTCGATGGCCGCATTGTACTTGAGCTGCGGGTTGATGGCGTTCATCGCCTCGATACCCGATGCCGTGAATGCCGTCGAAGTCCACTCTGCCACGTTACCGGCCATGTCAAACAGACCGTATGTATTCGAGGGATAGATACCAACACGCGAGGTGATGATGTTTCCGTCCTTCGTAAAGTTACCGTTGTCCGGCATGAAGTTCGCATAGAACATACCCTTGCCGTTGCCTGCCTTCACCTGCTCCCACGGGAACTCGTTCTGTGACCTTCCGCGTGCGGCATACTCCCACTCTGCCTCCGTCGGCAGGCGGTAGCGCTGGAAGTCCCGCGCGTTGGCACCGAGCCTGTCGATGGCCCTCTCCGTGCGCCATGCACAGTAGGCATTTGCCTGCTCCCATGTCACGCCGACCACAGGATAGTCCTTATAGTCAGGATGAGAGAAATAATAGCGGGAATACATCTCATTGTCCGCATTGGGGAAGTCATTCACCCAGCAGGTGGTGTCAGGATAGATGTTCACGATATACGTGTTCAGGAAGTCATACGGTCCCGACAGAGGACGCTCTATCGTCGCGCGGATGATACGACCAGAATCGTCGATATAGGCCGTATCCTTGGAGATGATCACCTCCTCCTCCGGATCCACCTGGATATCCGTATTCAGGTTACGCTCATAAGGATCCAGACGGTTGCGGCGCTTCACGGCCTCGCCATAGTCATAGACCTCATAGCAGAAGTTCAGCTGGCGCGTGTCGATATTCTTCTCGCCCGTGACAGGGTTCGTGATATACAGCGACTCTATGACGCGCTGCAGGGAGCCCTGGTAGTACGGGTCACCCAGACGCTGCACGATGATGGAGTCCATCACGTCCTGAATGAACTCATGGTACTGTGCGTTGGTCACCTCCGTGCGGTCCATATAGAAGTCATCCACTGAAATATCGCGCACCGGAGTCTGGTTGCCCCAGAGAGAGTCCTGTTTCTCCAGACCCATGCGGATATGTCCGCGAGGCACCAGGATCATACCAGAGGGCACAGGGCCACCGGCCACCACACGCGTCGTCTTTATCTCCTCCTCACCAGACTGCGGCATCGTGATGCCTACAGGATCCGTGATGATCGGAGCGGAACGTCTCTGCGCCTGTCCCCAGGTCGAGCGCCCGAGATTGAAGGTTAGGCCGATCTCCAGCGACACCCACTTGTAGCGTCCCAGCTGGAACTGAGGTGCGTCCATGCTCTCCCTGTAGTTGTCGTTTCCAGCAAATGTCAGGCCGAGGTCAGCATGTGCGCTCACCTGGTCATTGATACGGAAACGGTTCAGAAGGCCGAAGCCCACACCGAAGGAATTATCATTGTAAGTACAGTTACGCACAAAGCCCGCACCGGCATAGGGGATTGCAGAATACAGACGGTCGGGCCTGTAACCGCCGATAAGGTTAGAAAGGTTCAGCATGGCCTGCTCCTGGAAGGCATAGAAGCGGATGGAGTTCTTCTCAGCGTCGTCGCTGATCACCGCCTTGCCCCAGTAGCCAGAAGCCTTCGTGCGAAGACCGATCTCCGGCGTGAACCACTTCCCGATGGACGCAGCAGCCCCGAAGTTGGCCCTATAGGATTTGAAGGGACTCTTGGAAAGGTTCATTCCATCCTCGAACTGAGAATAGAACGAGAGATACTCCACACCAACGGAAAACTCCCAATTATCCTTAAAGGAGTTGGTGTAGACACTGCGCACCGGCTGCTGTCCCTGGGTCTCCTGTGCGAAGCCCGGAACCGCTGCAGTCAGGATGGCCGTCAATGCCAGTGCTCTCAGCATGAAGCGAATTTCGGTTGTCTTGGATCTTGTTGTAGCCATATATATCTCGAATTAATTGATGTTGACCAAAAGACTGCGGCAGAAACCTCACGGCTAAGCCGCAGAAGAATAAACTAATTTAATCATTTTATAATAACCAAAAACTGTATGAAAAAACTATTAACTGTTTTCTACTTCAGTGACACCACCACCCTTCGGTTGGCGGGTTTGGGATTCAGCGTGTCTACGCCGCCTCCCGTTACTTCCCTTATCTGTGCAGGGTTCAGGCCCATCAGCAGCAGTTCCTTCACGATCGCATCGGCGCGTCTGGCACTCAGCATCTCATTATAGGCAGGGTTACCCGTCTGTGAGTCCGCATAGCCGGTCACCTGTACCGTGCGTCCCTCTGCCTTCGCCGTCTCCACCAGCTTCCGCAGGTTCTCCAACTGTCCGCGTTTCGTCAGCGTCGAGCTGCCGAGGTCGAAGAATACCGACACGTCAGGATGGCTCTTGATCGTCTTCGTAACCACCTTCTCCGGGCGGTTCTTCAGATCGGACACCTCACCGTTCAGGCGGTCAATCTCATTCTCTGCATCCGTCAGCTTACGGTTCGTCTCCTCCCAGGGAACGACCGTGATGTCATCCAATGACGGCATCCTGTCCCACTTGTTCTTGCCGAGCTCGAACGTCAGGCCCAGGTGGAACGTCGTCCAGTGGTCATGGCGGCTGAAAAAATTGTCAGACCATGCCCCCTGTCTTCCGAACTCGTTGACCGCCATATCATACTCCACCTCGGCGAAGATTTTGATTCTCTCGGTCAGCCTGTGTGTCAGGTTTATGCCTGCAGAGGCGGGAACGGTGTACTGGTTGTCCGTACAGTTACGGAGGATGCCCACACCGAGGTAGGGCTTGATCTCCCAACGGCGGTACTGGTCATACCCCCAGATAATGGCAGACAGGTTGACCATCGGCTGTATCTGGAGATTCCAGAAGTCGATCTCGTTACGGGTCACATCCTCAGAGATCACGCGCTTTCCCTTGATGCCTGACAGCTTCGCACGCAGCGCAATCTCCGGCGAGAACCACTTCGACGCAGCCAGTGACAGGTTGAAGGAAGTACGAAAACCCTTGAAGAATCCCTTGTCTGCTACAAGGTTCTTCTCCTCGTTGGTGTACCATGAAGAAAAATTAATGGATGCTGACAGTTCCCAGTTCTGTGAGAACTCATTGGTTGCCACCCTGTGCTTTGCTGCAGGTGCAAGCGCTACAGGAACCTGTGCGCCTGCCTGGCCTACAACAAAGGGCATCAGCCCTAAAAGTATGAAGGAAAGCCTTCTTTTCATTGGAAATCCGGATTAGGTAAGTTATATTCAGGAAAAATCTTATTGTTCGATAGAGGGTTCATTTTCAACGGCTGCCCCGGCTGGTTCCTCCTCAGTATCGGGAGTTTCTGCAGCAGCATCGCCGATTGCCAGGTTTTTAAGGTAGCTGTCCACCACCTTCTGATACTTTGCTTCATTCTGTTTAACGGTTCTCATAATGAGAGACAGCAGATCTATCTCAACACCCTTGGCATCTTCGATGTCCAACGTGGTGTCAACCTTGCCGTTCTCGTCGATGATAACCCTTGATACTAATTCAAGTCTGTTCATGTCTTACCTATTTTATTAATAAATACTCGAAAACGATCCGTCCGGCCAGTCCGAAGACGCACCTTCAGGAATCCGGATGCAAAGAAAACACAATTCAGAACAAAAATGCCAGTGTAAAAATGAAAAGTCATATTTTAACGTAAACAAGACGAAAATCGTCTTATTTGTGTTAAAATAAGAGATTCTCTTTATAAAAACCCCGAAATTTTATAAAAATAGGTTCCTTTGCAATCAAATTTAAATATGATAACATAAAAATTATCCGATATGAGTCAAAGAACGATCTCTATGGTATTCACCGACGACCACCGTTTTAAGAATGCCGCCCATGTTCAGAGGTTTCTTGAACATCTGTTTATTGCCAACAGAAAAAGTGTAACAGGATTTTTTCTTGTTGAAGGAGGTTTTTGTGTTAACGGGAAATGTTTTCTTACAGAAGGGCTAGGGAGCATAATGAACCGGCAGAAAGCCTGTAATATTGCGATTACGACTGAAATTGACTTTAAAAATGATGTCTGCAAGGATTTCCTTGTAACATTTAAAAGCGGAGGATATCCAGACCATGAGGATTTTGAGCAGTTCTGCGAGACTGTTAAGAATGTAGTTGATAAGAGTGAAAATATAACATATTTTTGTGTTTCCTACCATTCCAGACAACGCGAACGTTATCCTCATTTTCATGTATTCTATACATCTAAGACGGATATACCTGACGAGTTAGAAAATGCTATTGTTGAATATATGAGCAACCAATAAATACGTATAGATATGATAGTATGTATTGCAGAAAAGCCCAGCGTAGCGGGTGAGATCGCCAAGGTCCTTGGCGCGAGATCGAAGAAGGATGGCTATTACGAAGGTAATAACTATCAGGTGACATGGACATTCGGGCACCTGTGCCAGCTCAGGCAGCCCGACGGCTATGATGACGCATGGAAGAAATGGTCCATGAGCGTACTGCCGATGATTCCCCCGAAGTATGAGGTTGACATCATCCCGGAGGCAAGCATACGGAAGCAGTTCAAGACTATCAAGGAACTCTACAAGAAAGCCGAGTACATCGTCAACTGCGGCGATGCAGGCCAGGAAGGAGAGTTGATCCAGCGATGGGTGATGCAGCTGGCAGGCGTAAAGTGCCCCGTCAAGCGCCTATGGATATCATCCCTTACCGAGGAGTCCATCCGTGAGGGATTCCGTAACCTGCAGCCACAATCTAAATACGACACCCTCTACGAGGCAGGCGAAGCCCGTGCCGACGGTGACTGGCTCCTGGGAATGAACGCTACCAGACTCTATACGCTGAAGTTCGGCAGCTTCGGTCAGGTTCTCAGTATCGGACGCGTCCAGACTCCCACCCTCGCCATGATCGTTGACAGGGACCGCCAAATAGAGAATTTTAAGCCAGAGCCCTATTGGATTCTCACCACCAAGTACCGCGAAGCCGTATTCACATGCACCAAGGGAAAGTTCGAGAGGAGAGCAGAGGCCCAGAACTACCTGGAGGCAGCCAAAAGGAACAAACTCACCATAAAGGACATCAAAGAGAAGAGAGGCAGCGAAGCCCCGCCACAACTCTACGATCTCACCAGCCTTCAGGTGGACTGTAACAGGAAGTTCGGGATGAGTGCCGACAGCACCCTCAAGAACATCCAGAGTCTCTATGAAAAGAAGCTCACCACTTATCCGCGTGTTGACACGAAGTTCCTTACAGACGACATATACGCCAAATGCCCAGGGATATTGAAAGGCATCAAAGGCTACGAAGCACTGACGGCTCCACTGTCAGGCAAGGCCCTGATCAAGAGCAGGAAGGTGTTTGACAACAGCAAGGTCACCGACCACCATGCCATCATACCGACTGGTGAGACCAGCAATCTGAGCGGAATCAATGATTACGAGCGAAAGGTCTATGACCTGATATGCAGGCGTTTCATCGCCGTATTCTACCCCAACTGTGACTATAACCAGACGACAGTACTCGCCAATGCCGGAGGCGTTGACTTCAAGGCCACAGGCCGTACCATTATCAACGAAGGATGGAGAGTAGTCTATGCCAAGGTACAGAAGGATGAGGAGGACGAAAATCAGGACAAGGATCCTGGAGAGAATGATGTTCTCCCGAAGTTCACGTTAGGCGAGTCCGGGCAGCATTATCCGACTATTCAGGAAAAGAAAACCACCCCACCGGCAAGGTACAATGAAGCCTCCTTGCTTCAGTCCATGGAAACCGCAGGAAAATTTGTGGATGATGAGACCCTGAGAGAGGCCATGAAGGAGAATGGCATTGGCCGACCGTCGAGCCGTGCAGGAATCATCGAGACCCTGTTGAAGCGAGGATACATCAAGCGTGACAAGAAAAAGCTGATATCCACCCAGACAGGCCGCGACCTTATTAATATAATAGAGGCGAGAATGCTGAAGTCCCCGGAACTCACTGGCCAGTGGGAAAAGAAGCTGCGTGACATCGAGCATGGCACCTTCACCCGCAAGGCCTTCATGCAAGAGCTGCAGGTACAACTGGAGGATATCATCAAGAACGTCCAAGCAGACAGCTCTGGCAAGCGGATCTCCGCACAGTCCGAGTCTTCTTCCCCCAAGAAAACATCATATAGCCGTGGTGGATCTGCAACGAAAAAGAATACTACAAGCACCAGGAGTACCAAGACAACAGGTAGCACATCATCCGCTAAAGTAAAAGAGGGTGACAAGTGTCCGCTTTGTGGTAAGGGAATCGTAAAGAAAAGCCAATATGGCGGCTTCTACTGCAGTGAGTATAAGAGTGGATGTAAGTTTAGAGGAAAGTGAGGTGAGTATGAATAGTGAAGGGGTTTTGGATTTATTTCCAGAAGGAAGTATTGAGGAGATTAATAAGAAAAATACAAAGAAAAGGTCTCCACAAGAAAAACGTAAAGCCGTCGGATATCTCGGTTCTGATTATTCTCATTTAAATAAACTTTTAAGTGATCCAATTCTTCTTGGTATGATGCCAAAGAAAGTTAAGGGTAAACGTAATAGGATGCTTGTATGGTGTGTTCAAGAATTATTGCGTCGAATTAATAATCCTGACACTGAAACAAATATTCAAGGAACTATTAATTTTGCTTCTGCAGAAATGGAATCTTTACGTCAGGAAGTTAATAAACTTCAAGACGCAGCAAACAGTATAAATGAATTTATTGCTTCTATGAAGAATAAAAAAAATAAGTGGTGGAATTTGTTATAGTAAATTTTTAGGATTATAGGTATTTGTTAATTTTTCTTTGGAGCCGAACATCAAAGATATAAAGATATGGATAATAGTAGAAATATTCCAAAGTTTAAAGACGTTGTTGATAGCTATAAGGCTGTTATCGCAGCTTCTCATAAGTTGATTGATGATCCCAGGAAATGGGAACTTCATGATTTTGCGCGTGTACTTATTGGAGTGGATAACGGTACCGATGAACGCTATCACTCCTTAACTCCTGAAAAGAAGATGGAGTTTTATAAGGAACTGGTTTCATGTGAGAAAGCTTCCCGTTACGCAGAGAGTTTCAATGCCATTGATAAATTATCAGGCGGTAAGATGTCTTTATTGGCAAGTCACCTGACAGACAATGATGATATCGATATGGTTACGGCCATCGAGGCCGTACAGTCCCCGGAGAAATCAATTCTCTCGGGAAAGTATAGCGGTGGGCTGATAGTTTATCATGGCACGGCCTACCACGACGTTCCTTTTGATAAGTTCGAAGAGGATAAGCCAATATGGTTTACCTCAGATCTGTCATACGCAAAAGGCTACGCCGAAAGCCGGACAGGAATGATGGGTAAGCGGGCCTTTGAGAACTTCGAGTATTTTGAATTAGATGATTTCAAATATACCAGGGATGATGCCAAGGATATGCTGAGGGTCAATCAGGATTTGCGTATTGCAAGGCTTGATCTGAAGAACCCGGCTATCATAGGGGAACCTCACGACTATCTTTATCCCGACAAGTTAATCTTGTGGCTTAAAGATTTGTCGGCCAGATTGGATATTCCTTTTGAGGAACTTGATAGTATCAAACTGTCTGATTACGTTGGTGATTGGCATTATCAAAACAGGGATGTTGATACCGTTGATTTCATCCACAATCCCGATTTCATGAAGATACTGGAGAATCATGGCTATGACGGCATGGTGACAACGGAATATGGCGAATATCATGTTTATTGTTATGCAGCATTTCACAATGACCAGATACAGGAAATCACCCCGAATGATCAGGAATGGGATCTGGTTGATGCCGCCGCTAAGCAACTGAAGGCAGCATATAGGGCCAGCTGGGTCGAGGAAGGACATCGTGAAGAGGTTTTTAATACCGTCGAGAAGATTTTCAAGGAGCGCCCAAGTATCAGTCCTAAAGAGAGACTACAGGGTGGCTTCCTTGATAAGCGTTTCGAAAAAATGGGAATTAAACTCATTGATAGCGTTAAGGATCAGGCTGTTAAGGCAGCTCGGATGGGAACCATTCAGCAAACAGACCAAAATAAACTATCAGATATAGTTATGGAAGATAAGAATTTTAAAAAACAGAACATGACATCAGATTCTGAGTCTGTTCGTGTAGAGTTGTACGATGAATTAAGCAAGAAGCTTGGCTTGATAATGCCAAAACACGGTGATGGTGTTTACTTAGCCATGCCGTTAAAGGTGGCCGAAGACACTGATAAACCTATTGACATTGATCGTATCTATCATGACTTAGGCAAGAAGCCTGGAGAGTTCATTTGTGCTAACATGTACTATCATATTTACCTGTCAGATATGAATAGTGACGATCTGAAAAACCTAACGAAGGTTTTCGATGAGAAGTTACATACAAATACTAAGGTAGCAGAAGACAAGTTCAATAAGACTACATCTGCAGCCAAAGAATCCATCCATGACCGCATTGTTACACCCACGGCCCGCTGGTTTACGGATGACCAGACAAAAGTCTTGAAGAACTATAGTGAAATGTTCCCGGCAGAAGCGGACGCCAAAGAACTGTTTACCCATCTTCATGAGGAAGTCTGTAAACAGGACGATATAAAGCGATGTCCAGAGAAGTGGCGTACAGACGCATTAAAAGAACTTAACGAACTATCCGAAGGTATCACTAGAAATCCATCCAAAAGTATTCATGTATAAAGAACTTTAGTATGAGGTATTTAGTTTATCGTAAATATATAAAAGCTTTCCGTTATATTCGTGAAAAAGAAGAATTTTATAAGGGTTTTGACATTGAAGATAAATTTGGAAAAAGGGGAAAAGAAGCAAAGTTAATACTTGAAAGTAGAGGTGGTATAGTTTGGTATTTTCCATGTTGGAAAAAGAACTATGCTATAATTGATAATGTAATTATAGAATATGAAGATAAAAAAAGTCAGATTTTCTGGACAGTAGTTGGTATAATTATAAGTCTTTGTACATTATTAGTAACTTTCAAGACATTATTGATAACTTTATAAAAAGTTCCCGTCATCAACCAAGCGGTGGCGGGTACTTCCTTAAATGCAGTTATCAATTCTAAGTTCAAAAGAATCAGTCCAGTCCTTCTGTATGGGCCTTCTCTTCCTGTTCCAGGCGATGGGCGAAGTACTTCTCTGCAGCATCGTCATCCTCCGGAATGTTCTTGCCCTTACAGAACTTCTTAAAGTCCTCGATCCACTCCTCGGAATGGTGTTCGATAAACTCCTTTCTGGAGATTTCCCCGTTATAGAGTTTTTCCTCCAGTTCTTCCACGTTATAAAAACCTTTCAAATCAGCCATATCGTTATACTTTTAAGTTATTAATTACTATACACACCAGAAGGTATATGAACCTCCCCTACTTCATGTTTGTATCTTACGACCACGCCAGGATGCTCGACTGGATCCTCCGACGGTACGAATACGACATTGTCGCTATGGATCATGATAAGCGTACACTTATCCTTATCAAACCCGGCGTCGATATATATTTCCCTGCTCCAGTAAATATGAAGATCCGGATCGGAATCTATCTTCTCCCGCAGCAACCGTGTAAGTTCATCGACATCAGCCTGGGACTTACATGGAAGATGTGCATTCAATTTGTCACACAGTTCTTTCATTCCCGGCACCAACGTTTTCAAGAGCCTTTAATGTATCTTCAATTCCCTGACGATACGCAGGCAGTTCACCTTTAAGGATCACCCCCTTTTTGTTTTTCTTATATGCCAGTTCAAGAGACAAGACATCTATTCCAGATACAAGTTGCTGTCGTGCCGCTTCCAGGAGCCGCCCAGCAAACAACCCGACGATATCGGTATCCGGCTTTGCATTCCTGGCATATTCCAGTAACGATCCGATTTCCTTTTCAAGCAGCGTTACCTTGGCATCAGGTATGAGGATATAAAGTTCAAGCTTATTCGCAGGAGCAGTACCGGCGGCATGGCCCTCCTGGTCATAGGCAAACGGGCGCTCTTCATCCCAGGACTCATCACCTTCCCAGTTACACTGTTTCACCATGGTACACGCAAGAATAGGATAATTACCCTTCATATCCCAGCGAATGATAGTGACAGGACGGTCATCCTTGGTAACAACCGAAAACTCACCAGACTGTATTTCCTGGCGATATTTGATATCAAATGGAATCTTTCTCATAGTCAGTCCATCATCAACTTCATCGTAACCGTATCACGGTCCATCGACGTATCAATCAGTTTCATAAAGTCAAGTTTTATCTCTCTGGAGAGATCAGCAACCTCAACGGTCTTACCGTCGTGCGTTTCCAGAATCTCTTCAATCTTCCGGCGCTGCTCATCATCCAGACAGGAGAGTTCACCCGTCAGCTGAATTTTTATTTTCTTTGGCATAATAAAGACAACATTACAATCCTTCCATCAGTACTGTTATCGCCCGTTCCTCTGCCTGGTTGACCGTGAGGCCTTCCTTTAGGCGTGTCTCTTCCATCGTGGCGGCGGCCAGCTCTGCCCGTGCGTCGATGAAAGCGTCATCATCTTTGCGCGGATCATCCTCTTCCGTCAAATATTTCTTCAGATAGAGAGCCCAGTACGATATATTCTTTATCGGCATAAAGCTACTTCATCATATCTATTCCAATATCCTCAGCAGAGAAGATACAAGACTTCACCTGGGCATCAGGCTTAAACTCATACACCTTTATATTCTTCTGCTGTCCATTCACATAACCCCTCAGAGTCACGGTAACAGTTCCGGCAGCACTATTCTTCAATATTAAAGAGACGGTCACCTGGAAGATGTCACAATCAGCATCAGTCTCGACAGAATAATTTCTGAATACCTTACCCATGAAAGAACCGGCAGTCTCATTGATCTTTTGTCCGTTCTCGTAAAGGTTGACATTCGTCTGGTCCTTATAAGCACCGATGAACATAGTCTGCAGATCCCATCCGTCCGTAACACCACTGAACTCCACGTCGATACGATGTACACCGGTAGTGACATTTATTCTTTTACCAGGATCATCATCACTATTTCCACCACACGCCGTCAAAGCAACCATAGAAACCAGCACAACGGTCATCAATAACGAATATTTCAAAAACGTCTTCATATACTTTTATTTATTTAATACGGTTAATACTTGTAGCAGAGTTATCCACCACGTTAACTACACAGGATCAAGAATCCCTTAACGATCGCGCACCTCAGTGTCAGCAGTCATAACACCGGCAACAGTACCCTTGAAGAGCAACATCAGAAGCAGAATAGTCAGTATCATAATAACCTCCTTTTGTTAATTGTTAATATCTCTTGTTTTCTATTACAAATATAGTCATTTTTATCCAGATTTTCAAAGGAAAATCCCTATTTAATAGTAGGGAAAACCCTAATAATCAGATAGTTAAATTATTTTTTTACCATCCTATGTGCCCATTATCACCGAAGGAAAACAGACAGGACAATATCATCACATCTCAGGAATCATCTCCTCGTACTTCCACCATCCCCTATACACCAGGGAAAAGAAAAGCCAGGCATTCAGAATCAACATAACTCCATACAATCAAACACCAACACTATTCAATACTGAAAGTTCCTACAGGCACAGCCAGCGCCGAGGCAATCGAGAGATAGAAGATGCCGTATTCACCGCTCTTCAGTTCAGAGGCCGGAATCTCCAGGATATAAGACTGTTCACCGTACTTATGTCCGGCAAACTGGATATAGCCAGCCTTTTCAGCATCCTTGGACCCCAGAAGGGCAGGTTCAATCTCCATCCATTGGATCCTTCGCTCCTTCTTCGAGGCATTGAAACGCACGATGCGGTAGCAGTCCATCGGATCATATTCATTATTCTCACCCTTCACCAGAAGCCTTATCCCGTCAGAGAAGTCCTTTATTTTGTAAGTTGACTTACCACCCTTGAAAACAATATCCATTCCGGAGGACCCCGCCAGGCCGTTCACAGCAGAAGCTGCCGATCCGACGCCACTTGCAGTAGTCATCACCCTGGCACCGGTCACCACACCGCTCAGAGAACCTGCAGTACCAATACCGATCATTCCGGCAGCACCACCGAGAAGAGAAGCCTTACCCGCGATCTTGGACCACTTCGACACTTTGTTCTGGTGCTGGCCTACCGTACCAGTCTCCTTCGGAAGGATGTCATACGAGTCAGTACCCGTCAGAATACAGTAACTGTTCACGAACTCCGGCTCAGCGACCATCACCTCCTGTGCTCCAGCCGTCATGGCGGCCATCAGCATTACGATATTCAAAATAATCTTTTTCATAACCCTAAAATGATTAAATTAATATTCTTGTTATCTATGTTGCAAAATTATATATTTATTATCAATATTACAAAGGAAAAACCCTATTCTAAAGTAGGAAAATCCCTATTTAATTTCAAATTCCATTAATTACGCGCAATACGGTACTTAAACCCGTAAAATACATAAATCACCTTTAAATTCAGGGGCAAAGTTACAAAAAATAATTGAAATAACAAAATTTTTAGAGAAATATTTGCATATTTCGCGTAATATTTATATATTTGCACCCAGAAATAGCGTAATATATATGTTTTGTAATACAGAAACATCAAAAGAAAGGATTCGGGAATCACCCGAAAGCAACACTCCAGGGAAGATCGGGTCCGCATAAAGAGCAAGACCATTGACACCCCCTTATACAACAAGAAAAAAAGTATCACAGAACGACAGAACAGAAACGCAGTCAGAAAACATATAATATAAAAATGTACGCGATATAAATAATATATAATATACAGACATGAAGATATTCAGACCTGAAAGGTATCAACAGACAATCCGTCTGACCTTCTCCAAAAAGATAGACGGCAAAACCGTGAAGCAGGCCTTTACGGTTGTAGAGTCCACCCGTAAGGAACTTGACGCACTGATCCGCGAGGTCTATGCCGATCATCTGGAGAGGGGAAAAGAAAAGACCTTCGACTTTGTGAAGCTGACCGTACAGGTTATCAAGTTCGAGACAGGCAAGCCCAGAGGCAAGGACGAATGGTCCTACCGGCTGTACAGATGCAGCCCTGACATCATGAACCGGCTCGTCAGCACCATTGACAACCAGAAAGGCATCCCGGCGGGTATTTCCACCGGCAGTATGAAAGAAAAAACTTCCTGTGAGAAATTCGACTTTTCCAGTCTCAGACCCTTTGACGAAGTTCTTGTCAGGATCAACGGGCAATGGGTGTGTGACCTGTTTCAGTGGTTTAACCCAAGTGATATCCACGGCAGCCGTTTCGTGGTGATGTGCAACGGCGAGGTAGACGAGCTCCTGCCCTTCGCAGGGTTCGACGACTATCTGGGAACCGAAAATGAAACCCCTGCACGCTATAAATTATAAACTACAAGCATAAAATGACTATGAAAGTAAAAATGACATCCAACGTGTTTGCCACCGACGGCAGAGTTATCCGCATGGGCGAGGAAGCCCAGGCAACGAAGCAGAAGAAAGGTTATACTATCACGACCAGCGACGGGCGTACTGCCAAGAATGTGAGCAGCTTCAAGTTCGCGGCTGTTTAGACATCACTAAACCACAACAACCTATGGAGCAGCATAAATATACTCTCGATACGGCCCCGGCAGAACTCTACCAGAAATTCATGGAGAAGTTCAGCCAGGACAAGGACGTTATGAAACTGGAGCAGAAACTCCAGGATCACCAGCGTAACAAGGACTACGTTCAGGTACTGAAGCTCAGGCAGACACTCCAGAAAAAGAAAGAGCTGGCCTTTGACATCTATGTCAACAGCGTCCTCTATGAAGGCCGCCGGATTGATATCAGCACGACAGACCTTCCTGCAGAGGTCAAGGAACGTATGCACATCCTGTATGTCACTGCCTTCATAGGCTGTGATATCATCGAGAGTGCCATCCTTGACATGAACGACCTGCTGAAGAAGCAGGATCCTACCCTGTCCTTCGAGACGTTCAAGGATATCCAGAAGATGGCAAGGACCGCCAAGGAGAAGATCGAGATGTTCCAGAAGGATTCCGGATATCAGGGGACACCCATCTGGAGGGAGCGTTGCGACGACATGTACAGGATGGCCCAGAGTAAGGCCGGAAAGATTTACAACAAGAACAAGGATATGTGATCTATGGAAAAGAACAACCTCATTGAAATCAAGGAGATGCTCAGGAAATGTCCGAAGGGCATGCCGCTGGACTCCGACCTGAGTGATAACGTCACCTTCGTAGAGGTGCTTGACTGTGCCTTTGTCAGGCCTGTTGTCGTTAATATCGAGGGAAACTACCTGCAGACACTTGACGCATACGGCTGTATCTATCCCTATAAGGGAGGAAAATGTGTGATCTGGCCAGTCGGCAAGCGTACCTGGGAAGACTTTGTTCCGCCAACGGACACCAAAGAGGCCGTCAGGCAGAAGATCCACCGTATCGATGCCCAGATAGAGGAACTGTCATCCGTAAAAAGTGAACTGACAGAATGCCTGTTTACAGAGAATGACAAAAAGGAACCGCTATGAGAGTAAGATGCATCAAAGAGGTAAACAACCCGGCCATCAAGGTAGGCAACGAATACACGGCAGACCGTGATGCCCTTGGGATGTATGTCAGATATCCCGGAGGCAAGCACGCCATGCCGGACAATATTTTCAGGGAATGTTTCAAGGAAGTATAACAAATAAAAGGTGTGACATGAAGATACTCATCATCGAAGACAATACTTACAAATGTGAGGATATCGTCAAATGCCTGCAGGGTAATTATCCCCAGGCAGAGATAGACACCGCAGCATCCTACTCCAAGGGAGTAAGGAAAGGCTATTCAGGCAACTACGACATCATTATTGTAGACAACTGTCTGCCTTTCTATGACAACAACCCTTACGACCTGCATCCAGACATGGCAGAACTGATCATGGAAGAGCTGGATGAGCTGTCAGGAGATACGGCAGGAAAGTTCATCATCTGTTCCCAGTACGAGAACGAGGAAGAGGGAGAACACCTCTGCAGGGTTCAGAAGCGGCGCAGCAGCGTCTGCCTGGGTGTTGTCAGATATCAGTGCGACCATGAAGACTGGAAAGAAAAGATCATAAGTTTAATCAATAATTCAATAGACAATGGATAAGGAAATGGAAAAACTGCAGGAAAAGATATTAAGTGACACATCCGTTCCTGAGACTGTTTTCAGCCAACAGGAGACATTGGGAACGTCAGCCTTTTCAAAGAGATATCTTCTACGGCTTCAGGAACACCATAATTTTGTGACAACATTAACAAGCAGTTGGATAAACTCGCTCTTATTGATGTGCTATAAGGGAAAACCTAAGTCTCAGTCGCCTTCAACCGGAGACAGCAGCGAAAGATGGTGGGTCTGGATTTGTGTCGGGATGTTTACCGTCATCAGCATCATAAACATCTGGTTCGCCATGAAGGTGTCTGATAACCAGTTCGGCAAGACCCGCCTCATTCCGTATGGCACGATCTTTACCTCTATGTACATACTGTTCGAGTGTTTCGGGATTCTGTTCATCTCCGTAATCTCAGACCTCAGAACCCTCTATCAGTTAAAGAAGAAAAAGAATTGTATCACCAATAAAACAGAATGATTATGAAGAATCCGAGAATTATTTCATTCGCCAACCACAAGGGAGGCGTAGGCAAGACCACCACGACGGCCAACGTAGGATCCATCCTCGCCCAGAAGGGCTATAAGGTCCTGGTCATCGACCTGGATCCGCAGGCCAATCTGACCTTTAGTCTTTATGACGGCGAGATCGGCGACAGCATCTACGAGGCTATGACCGACCGTATCGACACCCTTCCGGTGCTGAATATCAGCGAGAACCTTGACCTCGTGCCGTCCACCCTTGACCTGTGTGCCGCCGAGTTTGAACTGGCATCGGCCATGTCCAGGGAAAGCATCCTCCGCAACCTCCTCGTCCCTATCCAGGAAGAATACAACTTCATCCTGATGGACTGCCCCCCGTCGCTGGGAATCCTCACCATCAACGGCATGGCCGCCAGCAACGAGATCATCGTCCCGCTGATTGCAGAAGCATTGCCCTTCAACGGTTTCAAGTTCATCAGCAAGACGATCTCCAGGGTCCAGAAGAAACTGAACAAGGACGCCCACATCTCCGGCGTTCTCATCACTCGCTATGAGAAGTCGCGTCTCTCTGAGAACATGGAGGATCAGATGCGCCAGAATCTCGGCGACCTTGTGTTCCGGACGAAGATCCGCAAGAACATCACCGTTGCCTCGGCACCCATCAAATGCCAGAATATCGTGGACTACTCCCCCGGCAGCAACGGAGCCAAGGATTATGTTGCTTTTACGGAAGAACTACTCATGAAACTCGGCGCCAGGAGCGAAAAATGAAGATTTTGAGGAAAATATTTCTTTATTTCGGAAAATATTCATATCTTTGCGCCTTGTAATACAGACAGAATGTAATAAAGTAATTAAAAAATTACCATTATGAGTAACGACAAGAAAGACGAGAAGGGGCTTGACCGCCTGTTCGGCGACATGCCTCCAGTACCGGCAGAGGGCACTGACAGTCCGCCTGAACCCCAGGAATCGCGTCAGACCTCACGGCAGAAGAAAAAGGTCAGTTTTGTTACCAAAAGTATCAGGGTTGATGAGATTGTCTATGAGAAAATGCAGTACATCGCTGATGCCCGAGGTATGCTTCTGAAGGATGTCTATGACACCGCCTGCAAGCGCTTCATAGGCGAATGGGAAAAACGTGCCGGCGAGATCATCATCCGGAAGAAACGCAAGAATAAGGACCTTGACGAACTCTTTGAGGTCAACGATTGACACTATATAGAAATCCCTGCCGCTTCAATAGTGACAGGGATTTGTCTTTTATGCTATCGTCCATCGGAATCCGTGGTAATTTTCAGGTTGTTCTTCAGACTGTCGGTTTTGTCTTTGTTATTATTGTTTTTCCTCTCTGCTCCATTGATCACATCAATCCAGTATTCCCGCGTCCCGCTGATGTTACTCACAGGAGCAGTATAGACAACTTTGGATTCTTTCTCCGTCTGACAACAAAGACTGTCGATTTTTGGAAGGGAATCAGATATATTACCAACCTCGCAAATCGGCATTTCCGGCATTTTATCCAATATCATCTTCTTCTGTCCGGACACCGCCACCGGCAGCATCAGCAGGATATACACTACAAATTTTCTCATAATTATCTTGTTTGGATTGTCTTCTATTTCGATTACCTGTATTTTTGCAAGATCCAGTCATAAGCAAAAATGCTATTGTTTATCGGAACAACAATTCTCATTTCCCTTCCTCTCTTTCTTTTGATGTTTATGTATCCAAGGATCTCTTCTCCTGGATGAATCGTTGTCGTTTTAAGATAGCCTTTTGACATAAGACGACGATCCTTATATTGCTTTTCCTCAAGATCATTCAGACACATGCTCCCGTATATTCCTGCTGCAGCGGCAGCACCAGAATCATAATACCTTATCGTTCCCGAGTAAACACCTGTGTTTGGCGACCACCCGCTGACATACGCAGTCCTATGACCTGCCATCCCGGCGTTTATTCCCACTGCTATACTGTTGAGAGTCATATCCCAGTCTTGTGATCTTTCAACTTTTCTCATATAGGCATTGTAAGAATACACAAGAAGAGGTTTTTCTTCCCCTTTTTTAGTTTTCAAAACAGAAGTTATCCTTTCCGGATAGAAAACAACAGACCTGTTATTCTCGTTTCTGATATAAATACCGACTTGATAACATTTCCCATATTCGTCCCTTGATCCGGAATTTGTAAGCCCTACAACTACACCGTTTGTTTTTCTGAAGGCCCACTGCTGACCATCATAGTATTCCATAACGATGGTAGTATCATTACTGTCATATTTAAGAGTCTGTCCGACGGCCGTCAGTGATATAGACAGCAGTGCAAAAAGAAGTATTTTCCTCATATCTCCGCATCTCCATTATATTCATACTCGCCTTTCTCCATGAAGGCAGTCATAGAAGCCAGTACAGCTGCGACGCATAAAAACAGAATTTCCAAAACCATAGCCATTCAGATTAAGAACGTGGATCCTCGTCAAACTCAAACTTATAGTCCCCGGTCCTGAGCCAGTGCGGAACCTTGTCGCCGTCGGCGATCATTCCACCGACATGGAGGTCCAGCGTCTCAGGAGCCTTCTTCAGGACTTCCCCATAGGTGTCTGCAGTGAACACCACTGCACCAGGCACATTTTCACTCAGGCTTGCGGAATAGTTCTTTCCGCTCCAGCCGACAGTCACTTTGATTACATTCATAGATATATTGTCTTTAGCATTTCACTTCTACCTCCCACCCCATGTCGTTGCAGGCGTTCTGGAACTGATGCACGAACCTCACCGGCCACGGTGTGCCCTCCAGGAACCTGTTCGTCTCGAAATACAGCCTGCAGGTCTTCGTGTTATAACGAAGCTGCCTGGCCTTCCCAAGGACCTTGATCCTCTGGTTCTCAAAGAGACCGTCCTGCAGGAAGTCATTCTTCATCAGCCACTCCTCGTCGATGGGGATGCCTTTCAGTTCAGATATTCCGCACGGCTCCGGCTTCCATTCATGGTAAAGAGCCGTCACCACCAGTCTATTACTGGCAGTGGCGGTCGTGTCCACTACATACGGGATCGTCTCGTAATCCACGTAGTTCCCTACCCTGATGTCAGTCACCTTCAAAGCCATGGCATCATACTTCTGCAATTATGGCATCAGCTTCTTCAGCATCCGCTCAGAATATCTGGCGCAGAGGACGCTGATAAGCGCCATCACGCCCATACCGATCAATACATGTTTCTTTTTCATTGTCTTATGAGGTTTTTGTTTTCAAAAATATTCCCTACTTTCTTCAGATAGGCGATCTCCCCGCGATGGAAGGGAGCCAGGCCGCCGTCCACGACTATGTTGTTCTCGTCATCATGCGCATAAATATGCTTGACATACTGGCAGTCCTGCTCGGACCATTCGACGGCATAGTACAGCAGTCCCTGCTGAAGGATGTCACCCTCGAAGAGTTCCTCTCCCATGCAGTCATATCCCAGGAACTTCCCTACCGTCTCCGGCATCACCTCCCAGACCATCTCACCGTTACGGATGAAATGCCTGATTTCCCTGCCGCAGAGGTCCTGGTAGTAGAATCCCACTACCCATCCGTCCGCAGGGTTCGTCATGGGGTCGTTATGCACCACCCTTCCACGCCAGTGGAACCTTCTTTCCTTGTATCTGATCTTTTCCATTGTTGAATTATAATGGTGGAGAATAACGGACTCGAACCGTTGGCCTCCTGCTTGCAAGGCAGGCGCTCTGCCGACTGAGCTAAATCCCCATGGCACCCGCCGGTTTACCGGCCCGGCGGGCAAGGCCTCTGTAGACTCACTACTATTAAGTAGAAGCGATATAGGATATCAGAAGGGCAGGTCATCGGCGCTGCCTTCTGGAGCAGGGAATGGATTCTCCTGCTGTGCACCCTCCGTCGTCACGGCCTGTCCCTGACCGTCCCTGTTCTGTGCGCCGTCCTCCTGTCTCTTGCCTCCGCTTCTCACGAAGTCGATCAGGTCCGCCACGATCGCCACCTGGGAATGGGGCTGGCCGTCTGCCTTGCCGATCCAGTTGCTGGACTCTATCTGCTGTCCCTGTACCATGATCAGCTTGCCCTTTGTGAGATACTGTGAGAGTTTCTCGATGTAGCGGTCCTTGTTGCTGATGACACGGACCCACATAGTCTTGTTCTCGCCCTTGTCGTAATAGTCCGTTGCCACGTCCATTACCAGGACCTTACCGCCGCTCTTTGTCGGCTTGATCTTTGCGTCGCTGCCGATACGGCCCACGAAATGACTGTACAATGCCATAATCTTAGAATATTTAAAAGTTGTTTTGAATTAATTCGCACCAAAATTAGATAGAGTTACACATAACCTGCTGAAAATGAAGCGAAAAGTCATATTTTAACATAAACAAGACGAAAAATCGCCCGTCTCACGCCTCCGGCAGCATGTTATCCGGGATGGCGGCAGCCACCATCTGCATCAGGTTGTACTTGTTCCCGTTCTGGAAGAACTTCTCCCTGCTTGTCCTCGGGAACACCGTTGCCGAAAGGATATTCTCCTGTCGGAAGAAAGTGTAGTTCTCCGTGAAGCGGCGTCTGTTTCTCACCTTCCAGATGCCGATGGTCTTCTTGTTCAGGCGGATCTCGCCGTTTGCCATGAATGTCAGGTAGGCCTGACCCTTGTTTTCCCTTGTGATAATCATATCCGTCAAATTTTAAATTATTACTTGTCCTTAACTGAATGCCGGTATCTGCAGGTCTTCGAGAAAACCCATACGCAGCATATCATTTCTCTTCTTGTAGTCCTCCAGAGCATAGTAGTTGTCACCCTGGCATCCCGTGTTGCTGAAATACACGCCCGACAGCATCAGGCAGTCCTTCATCCTTGCGACATACTGCTCCAGCCATCTGCGATGACAGCTCTTGTGGAGGTTCACGTCCGCGATCTGGCTGTCACGCGCCCCGTATCTCTCCGTCAGGCAGACACGGTATTCACCGTCCATGCCCCACAGTCCGTAGACCAGGATGATATATTCCCTGCCGGGTTCCGTCTTCCCGTAGGAATGAACCTCGACCTTCTCTTCTTTATATATACGCTTCATATTCTGATGATTTTAACTGTTCATGAAAATGGCCCGTGGAAAGGAAGCTTCTGTTTCCCCCTGGGAATGTACTTCTTCTCCGGCACGAAGGCGATCAGCCTGAAATACACCGCCCTTCCGTCCTTACGGTCCGATGCGCAGCATGGATGGCGGTCATAGGACACTCCCGGGCAGGCACCTCCCGCGAAGGTGGAGAAGGCGCAGCTCCTGCAGCCCGTTCCCATAGGATCACCGACTGTCATCACCTGCTTACCCTCGATGCCGTCAGTCCAGGTATCACCCACCCTGCTCTCATTCAAAAAGAACTGTACCATATTCGTTACTGTTTTTAATTACTCCTCATCTTCCGGTTCCTCCCGTGGTTCGAACTTCCTTCCGTAGCGTTTGGTGGCCGTGACGGCCAGACCCCTTGCATACTGGTAGGAGTAACCCAGTCCCCGATGTTCCCTCAGATAAACCTCCTGGAGTTCCACATCATATACACACCATTTCTTTGCCATAGTCCGATCTGTATTAAGTGATTATCATACCTGACTCTCATATCCGAGGAACATATAGTAGTCGGAGATGTTGAAGTCAAGGGTGTTTCTGTTATTGGAGTCCAAGAGAACCCATGTGTCGTATGCCCTGACATCCTTCTTACTGTTCTTGCGGAACTTCTCGAAGAGGTATGTCCTGTAGCCGGGACTCTGGATCAGGTCATCCGGGCTGTAGTAGCTATCCTGGTCATCACTGTTCCAGAGATCCATATTATGTTCATAGTCACTGATATTATTTAGCAGCGGGAAATCACTCTTCTTGAAGAGGATCACCGTATTCATATTGATTTTCCAAGCCATATTATTATATTTTGATATTACGTTATTACTATATTACATTATTACAAATTAGAAGCAAAGGCCGACGTTCTGTATCCCAAAGAAGAAACTCTCCGCCTTATCCAGCATCTTCTGAGTCCCGAAGCCCTTGTAGTAGAGCCTGTAGATCCGCTCCAGTTGAGCTGCAATCTGATCAAACGACTTCTTCATAACCAATCCTCCTATATTTTAATCTGTTATCTTTTGATGTTAGTGGCGCACTTTTGAAAGAGTTATCGGGTACGTAGATCTGAGTTCTTATTTTCTTTTAATCTCTTCTCATTCGAGTTACCCTTGTCATCTTCTATTATGTGTCGTCATCGGTTCATCGTGAGTCTTCGTCTTTTTTCTTGCTGGTCATCAAGGAGAGCGGACTACAGGGAACGTAAGCCAAGGAATTTCCCCCGCAAATTTTACGGAATACCCAGATTAGCATAATCTGCGGAAGGCTGCCGTAACAATTTCGGAGAAAATAGCTTCAGCGGTACTTTGCGTGTTCCCGCCGCTCCCTACCTTTGCAAGGAAAAAGGACGATGAAAGACTCACGCGATGCGGCATAACACATAATATTACAAGGGCAGGCGTGAAGAATGAGAATATATGGAAATGGATGAAACCCTGCCGAAAGTTCCATATAGATTCTATACGGAACTTTCGGCTTATTCTGTGTCCTCCAGAGATGATTGGAACAAAGAAAAAGGCAAGATTGTGGCCGTTTCGTCTGAATGAACGTTAATAATCGTTAGGATTTTAGTTAAAATCGCTATGAAATAGTTCTATATGGCTTCTATTTAGTACTTTTGTACATAAATAGCAAGTACAGTTATGAATGATAAGCAGATTACCAGAGAAAGGATGACCGGTAAAAAGTCGATCAAGGTCATCCATGTGCATTTCATGCACAACAAGAAGAACTATTATTTCGGCAGTATATCTGCCATCTTCAAGGTCTTTACGGAGAAAGAGCTTGACGCGACGATTGAGACCCTCCGTCACCGTCTCGGCGGTGAGGGCAGTAAGCATGTCACCAGCCGTGCCTGCTTCATCAGGTCTCACCTGATCCGAAGCAGTGTCCTCGAAGAGGATTGATGCGGACGGTCTGGCGAAGCAGTGCCGGTTCTCTTTATGCCAGGCGGCGAAGCAGGCAGGATACGTATCCGACAACGGCGGCGACACAGAGGCATCGCCTCGCCCCGGAGCGGCCTTGTCAGATACACAGCCAGCCGCCAAGAGCGGACAGGGACAAAGAAAAGCGGTACGCCCCGGAGTGAGACCATACCGCCCTTTTTGCTGTCTTGTCGGGTCAAGCCGTCAGTATTGATCCGTCGAAGTCCAGGTCGTCAAGTGACGTGCTGTTTGTTGCCAGCCATTTCCTCACCTCCGGCGTACACCTGACGGTACCGTCACATGCCTTTATCCTGAAAGGCTTCAGGAACTGGCTGATATCCATCTTCCTTGCCTCTGCCATCGAGAATAACTCCACCATCAGTGATGCGTTCAGCACCAGGCGGTTTCGTCTGGCTTTTTTAAGACACTGCAGGATGGTTTCCTCATTCATGTCATGCCAGTCCGCTATTTCCTGGTCGTACATCGGCACCTGGTATATTCTGCCCTCATAGCGCCAGAAGGCGATGAAGGCCGTGCCATGCGGGAAGAGTTCCCACTGGGCGTAGCTGTCGATGAAGAAAGAGCCTTCAGGAGCCGGGATGACATGCACTAGTTTCATTTTCTCGTCAATGAAATGGCGTGTCTCTTCCTCCTTCACGGCCTCCTGGAACAGCATGTCCTTCTCCTTCTTCCGTTGCAGTCTCTGCTCATTAAGAATCTCCAGACGCTTGTTGAAGGCCTCGAAGATGCCTTTGACGGCCTCCGGCCGGATGGAGATGCTGTTACCTGCGTATGCATCCAGTCCCTTTTCTATTCTTCTGATGGCAGCATCTAAGCACAGACTGCGATAGTCGTAATCTGCCGAAGACCGGAGCATCTTCCTGATCTCCGGCTTGCATATGGTACTTGCCTTGATCATCCATGTGACCTGTCTCAGGCGCAGGGGAATGATGTCGTCATCCGTCACGGCCTTGTACTGTCTCAGTTTCTGCAGGACGGAGGAGAAGCTCCCTCCCCCGCCGTCCAAGTCGTTGAACACTACATACGGCTCGTTTCCTATGAAACCGTATCTGAACTTTACCGTGCGGGTTTCACCCCTGTAGGTAAAACTGGCTTCCTCGACGGAGCACTCCATCTGAGGAATCTGCTTGGTGACTTCATGAAGTCTGATACTGTAGTCTGAATCTGTCATATATATGATATTTTTAAGTTATTATTCCTTGCTGAACGGAATCTCCAGCTGGAGTTCCGGTTCCCTGTAGTCTCGGTGGGCGGCGATGAACGCTGTCCGGAGTCTTTCGCTGATGATGGATCTCTCTTTCGTGCCGACATGGTTCTTGTCACTCTCGGAGTTGATCTCCAGGGCACGCGCAAGGCTTCCGTTGACAGCTTTGTCGTCCAGGAAGATGTGGTAGACGGTAAATACTCTGTTTTTGTAAGGAGCATCACTCATCTCCTCCTCAGTCTGGTAACGTTCGTAGCATATTTCCATCGTCTTACGCAGGGACTTGCCCGAGCGGCGGCACTCGTCACCGGCCAGTTCCTCGTTCTCGAAGGCTATGGCGATGGCCTCGCGCTTCTGGATCTTGTTGATCTTCGACCATCCATAGAACACCTTCAGCCGGACACAGGTATTTCCAGCCTTGCTTTTCCCGTGTCTGGCATCCAGCATCTTCAGTTGGTTCCTTGTTATCTCGTCCATGGCTATGGCTCGTTAGCGGTTCACCCTGACAGCCGTGACCTTCTTACGCTTGCGTCTTGCCTGGCAGTATTTGTTTTCTGCCCTGACATGCTTGCGGAACCACGTACACCGTGCGGGCTGCAGAGAGCCTATCGGATTGAGGATGGTATTCCAGACCTTCTGTATCACGAAGTCCGTGGACTCCCCGTCACGGATGAAGACCGGGAAAGCGTAGAACCTCACTGCGCGGAACCATTCCTCGTCATGGCCGACGAAGACGGCGATGTTATGCTTCGGCAGGTATACCGCTATCCGCACATGCTTTTTCGGTGTCTCAACGTTCGTCCAGTGCTCGATGCCCTTCTCCGTGAGGGCGGCGATCACTGCCTGTAGTTTCATCTGATTGTCCATATTCGTAAAATCTTAAAGTTAAACATTCACAGATTGTCATAGTATGATGATCTCGCTCTCTCCCCGTCTGGAGATGTATGCGAAGACCTCTTCGCGTGAAACCTGACGGGACTTTATCACCCTCCCCTTTTTGTCGGCGTAGCCCTCGCACCATTCACGGTCGATGGTCCATGACAGTCCGGGATCAGGATCGTATGACGGGTCGTAGGCCCGCCATACCGTCAGCGGGAACGTCATCGCTTCGAGTTCCGCTGCATCCTCCGGAGTCATGAACCACGACCTGCAAGGCCGTTTCAGCCTGAAGAACGGACGGAACATATCCGATGTCTCTGTCGAGCCGCACAGTACCCATATGGTACGCAACGTATCCCAGTAGCACGGATTCGACAGCAGCTTGTACTTACGCTTGAAGATGTCTATGACCTTGGCATAGTCCTCTTCCTCGTCACCGGCCTTGATGAGCTGCGCGACGATCTTCGCATCGCGCATTCTCTGCTTGTCGGGAAGGTTGGCGACGCGCCGTGTGAAAGGTATCCGCTCATTGATGGCCAGCGAATACGGATCGGCGCTCAGTACGGATGATGGTAATGTCTTCATATCAATATTTCTTATAGGTTCCTCTTCTCAGCATGATACCGTTGAACCTGAGTTTCAGTGAGACGTTCAGGTTCAGGTCCACATCCAACACATCGGCCCAGCCGTACAGCAGGCACACCGTCCTTGCGAGATTCTCCGGCTGGCCGTCACCCAGACAGACCCTCACCAGATAGAGGGCCGTTGTCGTCACCGAATGCTTCAGGGCATAGTCATCCCATGCCCCGCTCCATTCCATGCTTCTGCCGTAGAGCTTATAGCCAAGCTCAATCGTTCTCAGGCACACGTCGGCGAGTTCCTCGTCGATGGTGCCCTTGACATGTTCCTCGTACATCGAGAAGAACGTGTCGTCATCCTCCACGCCTTCCAGGAGGCAGATCTCATGGCTGGCATGGCGCTGCTTTCGGTCAGCGTCCACCACCTCGGACACCTCCGTCATGATCAGGCAGAGATAGTGGAACACATCGTATTCGGGCTTGTGCCAGCCCTTCTCGATGTTGATGACATACTGCGTCTCAGCCCATTTACAGAGCTGCTCCGGACAAATCTTCGGATTGACGATCTTTTCCATTCGCAATTTATTCATAATAAGGTATTTTTTAAGTTAAATATGTTTTTTCTCTTTCAGCCATTCGACCATCTTGCATTGTTTCAGATTCTATAATTCCCTTATTTCAAAATCATTTGATTCATCAAGTATTCCATTCTCCTCTCTCCTGCGTGAGAGTTCCTTCATGCACGCCTCACACAGGAACCTGGGAGAATACTCCACCCTGTTACCGCTCCTGCCGTTGGGCCAGAACACGGTCTTGACCACGTACCTGGCCTCGCCGTGACGTGCGATGTTGAAGTCGCCGTCACAGGCAAAGAGCTGCGGAAGAAGGGATAACTGTACCGGCATGGCTACTGTCTTTCCTTGTCAGGGCAAGCCAGCGGATTGTCATTGCCGCAGGCAAACCTCAGCAGTTCCACCTCCGCAGGAGAGAGATTCGCCAGTTCCTCGGCGATCTCCTGTATATGGGACTTCTTCTGCTCATTATAGGCAGCCATGATCTGATCCACCATTTCAATGGCGGTGTCATAGGCCACCGTGTATTCAAAGTGATAGGGGCCGTCGCAGGCTCCCACCTGCCCCTTGGCGTTAAGCGTGAAGATACACGCCGTACAGCCCATCGCGTCAAACTGACTTTCGGCATCCCAGAACTTCACATACACGAATTTCTTCGTGTCCTCGTCGATGCCGTAGTCCTCGAACTCATAGCGCTCGATGCCGATGGACTTCCGGCTGTGAATCTTGTATGCTACAACCTTGAAGGTCTCACCCTCCCCGTCGGAGGTCTTGAACTTGATCTTACGGCCAAGGTAGTGATCCCTCACCACCTTCTTGATAGCCTGCTTCAATTCCTTTTCTGTCATAATAATATGTTTTATCAGTTATTTCCATCCCTGAATGTTGATATCACGATCCCTAATTGGCTCCGTCTTCAGCAGTTCCCTGCAGAAAGATTTTATGATCTTCTCCACTTCGGGAAGATAGCGCAGGTCTGGTTGCGTCCAGAACATTTCCTTGATGGACTTATCGTTCCCGGCCCATTTCTTGAATTTCTCCTGTAAATGTTTATATAACCCTTCCATCAGGTTGATGCACCTTACAGCATCCTCCCCTTCGAGCTTCTCATGCTGTCTGGAGTCAAGCCAGTTGTAGTCATCTTCACTGAAGAATCCCCGTGCTTCCTCGTCGAACTTGGCGTTATAGTCCTTCAACTGTGCCTTTGCCAGAGAATCGGCTATCTGCGAGAATCCGCTTGCCCAGGGCCAGCACAGGATGCCATCCTTTAATGCGTTATCAAAGACACTACGCACTTCCTTACGATATCTGCTGCGCTGCAGCAAAAAGTATTTTTTCGGGAAAAAGCAGTCCAGATACACGAACTCCGGCGTGGAGCCATGCACCATGAAATACAGGTCCTTGTACCAGAAATTGTATTCATAGGCAATTTTATACTCGTCGTTAGTGTCGTAGCACGGAGTGCCGAAGCGACGGTAGAGGTACAGGAAGGAATCAGCCACCTTCAGGTTACCCCAGATTTTCTCGGCGATCTCCCGCCCGCTGAATGCCCTGGAAAAAGTCTTGGGGCAACGTGCCTTTGTCTTGATGATCTTGTCGTTCATAACCATTGACTATTCTTTACACCTTATTATATTTATATATCAGGACGGCCCGCCGCATTTGCGGAAGGCTCCCGCAGGGAGCTGCCAGGTCTCGTTCCCAGGAACGAGTACCGGCGCATTGTACTCATAGGACGTGGCGAGGCTCCGCAGTTCATCCGTGATGGTATCATATGCCACGCCTTTGGATATCAGGGAAGCCAGATCGGTGTCACGTTTCATCGTGTACCCGAAATCCTTCTCGAAGCGTATCAGGTCATCAGCCTGACGGCGGCTGACGCAGGCAGCCGATGCGAACTGATGGCAGTTCCCGAACACACAGAACTTGCACGAACACCGTCCGAATCCCATGAAGTAGCACGGATGGGGACGGACGCGGTATTTCTCCAGCAAGTCCCAAATCTGCTGTTCCTTCCAGTCACGTATCGGACGGAAACGGTCGATATGGCGGGGATTCCTGCCGTTACGGAGATCGGCCTTGTCCGGCTCTAGGACGGCATAGCCAGCACGCTGCTTGCTCTCCTCTCCCCTCTCCCCTGAGAGAACGAGGGTGCGGATATTCTGGAAACGCTCCTGATGACGGAGTGCCGCAGCACATACGTCGATCTTCAGATAGGCACTGCACCAGCGGACACGCAGGTCTGGTGAAGGCTGTGGAAACTTGTTCCTTGTGGAAGCCTTGCCACGGTCGCCACCGGTCTGGCCGACGGTGCCGTCAGGCATCTCGAAGCATACGGGAGCCGTGAGGCTGTCCGTGCGGGTCATCTCACGTTCGAAACCGCCGATCTTCCACTGGAAGTAGACGGGGATGCCGAAGGCGGCACCCAGCTTGCGGCAGTAGTCCGGAGTCACCTCCCAGTCAAAAAGACTGCGCCCGCGCCCGTCTATCTCCTGATGCCAGAGCTCTATCCTGTCCTTAGGAACGCCGTTCTCCAGCAGGAAGAGCAGCAGAGCCGTTGAATCCTTACCGCCGGAGAAACTGACGATATATTTGTCGTAACCGTTAAGATTAAAGCCTTGTGACATATCACTGTTTGTTTTAATATTCGTATTACACATGCAAAGGTAATAAATATTTCTTGTAATATTGTAATATAGATATAAATATTACGAAATATTAACTATCCGACCTTGAAAAACCGCTGTTACAGTCCACAATACAGACTTCCGGGAGTCTTTTCATAAGGGATTCGGCATAGTTCCTGTCATAGATGACAAAGAAGAAACCATGACTGTATTCGTTAAAATTTCCATGAAACATGACACGTCCGTCAGGCTCCTCATGGATATTGAAGGAGGTGCTTTCGTTGAACGTATAGCTATTCTCCTCCTTCCAACGTAGAAGTTCCTCAATGGTCTCCGGCTTGTGCCAATGTTCGTTATAGAACCTACCTCCGTTGTCCTGGATCTGTCGGATGTAACCCTGCAGACGTTCCTGTTCTTCCTCCAGGACATATTTCTTCTTACATGCCGTGACCGAGTTAAGTATCAGGCGTTTATTCCCTTCGTACATGAAGTATATTTCTGTGCGCGTAACATCGCAGCCGTCATAGGCGCTATAAGATGTGCGCTGCTGCCCTTTTATTATTTCTATATTTTCTGCCATAATTATTCTTATATTACATTATTACTATATTACCATATATATTATCAATCCTTTTCCTCCCACAGCAGATTATAGGTATTATCTCTGCTATAATAGACATAAGCCTTTGTCTGAGGACAGTCATTACCAAAGATTCTCTTGCACTCTTCGACAAAAGCGGTCATACGCTGCAAGTCCGGACATTCGTTGGGCCAGGGCTTCGGGCTGAAGCACAGCCCGAAGGTGGTATATGTACCTTCCCTGGTAGCATAGGAGCGCCCCTCTATGTAGGTGACCTCCTTGTTATTACCGTAAATCTTACGGATGATATTTTTGATTTTCTTTGCGTTGCGAAGCATAACAATAGAGATTAATTGTTCAACCAGTTTTCAACACACTTACTATTCAGGGCAAAGAGTTCGTTTTCGCATGGGACATAGAATCTACCAGTCTCGATGCAGTAGAAAACATCATCCTCCTTAGCATCCGTCAGACCGTAGAAGTCCTTGTGACACCACTCAAAGCGAGGGCGATCCTCCGGGCGGTTACCTGGGTGCTGATGTTTTTTCCATATTGCCAACACATTATCTGAGGTCAGGCAATGTGTGATTTCAAAGAAGTCATCCTTGATACCGAAGTCAGCGAAGGAACCTGCAGGAATGAAGCGGTACGCTTTGTAGAGGAATGATTTATTATGTTTGATTTTCTCTGGAACTGGAGCATACTCCGGCTCGCACATCATCTTGAAAGAAACCACGATGATTCTCTGAGGCGTATCTTTCGGGAAGTAATCAACCGTAGGACGGTCCAACTCGACGAAGACCGTATCAGTCTGGTCATTATATGGCATCACCGTAATCATCCCGAGACCAAAGGGAGTGTTTACCCGTTTACCTATGAAAATATCTTTTCTCTGTAGCATAGTCGTATATTTTTTATTGTTTATAATCATTAAGCGAAGAGACTCAACTGGCAGAGGTCAGCCTTTTGTTTTCTCAGAGCATTTACAGCCTCCTTAAATACTTTTGTATCACCAGACCTTTCTGCATAGTCAATAAGGTCGTCTATCTTTGACCTTACGGCTTCCGTTCTGCTATTATACTGGTTGTTGAAGATGCCGGGAGAACTTGATGATCCGCATGTTGGGAAATTGACGTTATGACCCACTACCCAGTTTCCGTTAGGATGTTGCAGGATGTAAATCATGATAGAATAGTTTTTACCCTCATGACGGATAACCTCACATTTTTCCTCCAATTTTCCCGTTTTGAGCCATCCACAACGGTCAAACTTGATTTCCGGATCATAACCACAAAGACGCGCTGCCTCGTAAGTGCGTAGATTCAATGCCAGACGTCTGTCAAAATCCGGTGCGAACCGAAGAAGGTATGCAAGAGTCTCGGCATCATTTTCCTTAATGGCTGTTTGAAGACGCTCAATGATTTGGTCTTCACTGCTTAATTGTTCTCTGACGGATATCATATTCTATTTGTTTTATTGGGGAGGCTGGTTAGACCTCCCGTAACCTTCTTAATCAGTCATTTGGAAGAAATAGTGACACTTCTCCTGGTCTCCATCGTACCGCTCGTAGAAGTCAGTCATTGCCTGATGGTACAAATCCGAGTAGAGTTCAATGAAGGTATCGCGTCCGCTGAAGCCCTGCTTTTTGAGTTGGTTATGAGCCCATGCCAGCATATTAACAGCGATAGCCACCTCAGTAAACGCCTTATAGTTACCCAGCCAACTTTCTTTCACGCGGTTGTAAGTATCTAATACTCCTGCCTTACCACCGATCCAGTCAGCAACGGCAAAGTCATTAACGAAAGTGTACTGCAGAGGTTCGCCAAAGAGGGATTTTTTCACCCATTCTTCCATACCTGCTGCATAGGTCATCACATTCTTGAAACCTTGATTTAATCTCTTCATTGTCTGTTTGGCTGCTTTTATTCCGTCGCCTACGGTTTTTGGGGTTGTTATTATGTTGTGCCCTGCTTCGGAACTTTGATATTGGATTTCCTTCGAGTGGGAAGATCTTTATCCTTTTATCTTTTCCTGCTCCTGGCAGGGAGCTTTTTTTTAAGACATTGGCATGTCCTGTCGGGGTTAGTCTTTTCCTTTGCTTTAAAATGGAGTGTCCCACAAAAGCAGTCAAGCAAGGAATTTCCACCGAGTTTTTGCGGAATACCCTGATTGTGTGCAATCTGTGGAAGGCTGCCGCAAAAAGTCTGAGGAAATAGTGCAACGGTACTTGAAGGACTGCGGGGACACCCTAAATTTGCAAGGGGAAAGGACGTAAAGACCCCGATGGATATGCCAAGTTAAAGACTTGGCGACCAGCCAGAGAAAGAGCAGGAATTCTGTTTCCTT
>Ga0256407_10002035_pt1 | contig 40018 bp, 34 predicted proteins | sample RumenRJG_04DNA_FD_193489 | JGI IMG/M metagenome (GOLD analysis project Ga0256407, IMG submission 193489) | Bovine rumen microbial communities from Lethbridge, Alberta, Canada - RJG_04 | ecosystem: Host-associated > Mammals > Digestive system > Stomach > Rumen | place: Canada: Alberta... | reverse complement strand
CAGCAGGATGAGTGGTCTCCCGAATATGGTAGTAGCACCTGGATGTACGAGAACTCGGCAGGATTATTTGAAACGGGTCCGCTCGACGACTACCGCGCCGCTAAGCGTCTTTTCTTGAACCGTCGGTTCTTGGATGCCGCATACGCTTTTGGTAAAATCCAGACCAAGTACCCATCATTCCGATTGGTGGACCAGGCTGCTTTCTACATGGCAAAGTCCTTCGAAAACCTCCGTATGCACAAGGCGGCAAAGTCCGTCTATGAAGACGCTATCAAGCGTTATCCGCAGAGCGATCAACTTGCCAAGTACCACTTCCAGTTGATGAACCTCGACTATAAGGAAGGCAAGTACAAGGAAGGTATGGACAAGTATCAATTCATTGCCAAGAATTTCGGCAAAAGCGATGCGAAGATTGACGCTGACTACATTGCTGGCCAGATCAAGTTCGATCAGGGCCTCTATCAGGAATCCATTGACCTGCTCTCCTCCATTCTTCCGGGTAACGCTAATTATTTCTACGCTCGCTATACCATGGGCTTTGCTTACAGTCGTATGAACATGGCTGACGAAGCTGAAAACAGTTTCCGTGCTATTACGGAACAGCCGGTTTCCAACAAATCCGAACGCGACATTCAGAATGCTGCTAAGGTCAAGCTCGGCCACATATTCTTCTCTGTTGAAAAGCCGGACTTCGTTGCGGCTGCTCAGATGTATGTCCAGGTGCAGAAGGATTCTCCGGTGTTCGACGAGGCTATGCTCGGTATTGCATGGTGCTTTCTCAAGGCTCGCAAACTGGATGACGCTATGAAAGTGGCAAAGTGGATCATCAACAACTTTCCGGAATCATTCATCGCTTCCGAAGCGTATTTCGTGATTGGCTTCTGCTACTACATAAAGGAAGACTGGCGGAACGCTATCGAACCTTTGAGCGAAGCTGAAAAACGCACGGAAAAGCCGATGGTGTCTGTTGCTTCTCGCGATAGTGCTCGTCAGGCATACGATGCAATGCAGAGCCAGTTCGACTCCGTTCAGGTTCTGGCATTGGATCTAGCTCGCCAGTTGCCGACTCCACGTGTGGAAAGCAAGCGTAAAGCTTTGCGCCCGACATTCGACAAGGTTCACCAGGCTGTTGAAGATTACGCGTCGTTTATGCAGAGATCGATTCAGAGTGTCCACTTTGAATATAACCGCAAGCGCGTTTTGGATGATGCTGGCTTTTATCTAGCATGTGTTCGTTCTGGATCTGCTTGTGCACCAGAAGAGATCGGTCCTCCAGAGATCGTGTTTTGAATCGACGATTTTACTATTGCAGCATAACCATAGCAGTTTCTTATCTCGTCATCCCTCTTTCTTGATTATATTTACCTCATGGTTATGAATATGTTTGGGAAGATTGTTTTGGCTGCGGCTGCTGTGTCGTCAGCTATGGTGGCATCGGCGTTTGCGGCGGGCAAGGTCGCTTGCGTTGGCAATAGCATCACGTACGGTTACGGGATTGAGTCCTGGCCGGACCAGACGAGTTATCCGCATCATTTGCAGGGTATGTTGCGCGGCGATGCACCGAGCGATACGGTCGAGAATTTTGGCGTGAGCGGGCTTACGGTCCGCAAGGACGATCAGGCTTCGTATTGGAAGGGGTACCGCTTTGCGCCGGCGATTGAATTTGCGGCGGATACGGTTATCATCGAGCTGGGAACGAACGATTCGAAATCGTATACGACTTGGAATACTCCGGAGCAGGATGCGGCTGTGGACTCTGCAATCACGGCGGATTTTGAAGCGCTGATTGACACGTTCCAGGTGAAGTCGAAACCGCATGTCTTTATTTGCTTGGCACCTTATGTGAACAACGTTGAATGGAACATCCTTGATACGTCGGTCGTGAAACGCGTGAATCCGGCGATTTTGCAGGCGGGCCTCGAAAAGGGTGTGAACGTGATTGACTTGCATTCGCGTTTTAACGCTCTTGAAAATCCGAGCTGGTACTTGGAAGATATGGTGCATCCGTCTGTCGAGGGGGCAAAGCATTTGGCAGAAATTGTGTATGCGCATTTGCAGATGGATACGTTGCTTGTAACGCAGGATGGTTCGACGCTCAAAGCTCCGAAGGGCTTTGGTTACCAGTGGTACAAGGATGGGAAACTGCTTGATGGTGAAACGCTTGAAACACTTGCTATTTCGGGTGATGGCGAGTACAAGGTTTCTGTGAAGGTGGACGAAAAGACGCTTTCGCGAATTGTGACTGCTCCTTTGAAAGTTGAAAAGACGACCGCCTTGAAGCCGGATGCTCGTGAAATAGCTCGCGAAAGATCGGCGGGTGCTGCGAATATGGCTAAATCGGCGCGACGTTTTGACGCTCAAGGCCGCGCTCTGAAAGCTCGCGGACCGTCGCATCAGAAAATCTACATCAAGCGCTAGGATTTTCTGACAAGGAATGGCGATGCCGGCACAAGGCCGGCATGACATGCTGAAAAGGGAACGACCGGAGTCGTTCCCTGCGTGTTTGAGAGATGGACCTGTTCCCGTAGCATCGCTAGAGCTTGTTTTGGTGTGGGGCTTTTATAGCTCAATCCGATGCCAGAGCAAAATTCCTTTTTCTATAAAGATAGATGTGTGTGCCCTAAATGTCGAGGGAAAACTGGTGTCGTGGGAACAAAGCGTCCTCGGCAGACAACGATTTAGGGGATGTTTTTAGGGCTTTTTTACCGAATATCGGCTTTACAATATATTTTTAGAGTATGAAATCCAGTGCAGAAAAATTGCAGCCTGAAGAGCGTCTCGGTTCTATCCCTCCGAAGCGCATGTTGGTTTTTGAATTTGAAGATTACCGCGCTTATTTGCGGCACTATTTTGAGTGTGCGCAAGCCTTGAACCGCCGTTATTCGCTGCGGAGTTTCTCGGACAAGCTGGGATTTTCGTCCAAGGATTTTATTTCGCGTGTGATGAAGGGCGAAAAGAGCCTCACTCCGGCAAGCATTGCAAAAATTGTCGGTGGCTTGCAATTCGATGAAAGCGAGGCTGCATATTTCGAGGCGATGGTACTGTTCTGCCAGGCGTCCAATGACGATGAGCGTGAAAACTACAAGAAGCGCATGGAAGAAATCACGGCGACTTACCGTTTCACGCAGCAGATGCTTTTGACTCGCGCGTACCAGTATGAAGTTTATTCGCACTGGTACTATTCCGCGATCCGCTCGATTATCGGGATGATTGGTTTTGATGGCGATTACGATGCTCTCGGGGCGCGCTTGATGCCGCCGATTTCTGGAGAGCAGGCGCGGCAGGCGGTGGATTTGCTGGAACGAGTCGGGCTGATCAAGAAGGACGCCAAGGGCAACTGGATTTTGAACAATCCGGCGATTAGCACAGGCGACAAGGTCATCCAGCAGGCGTTTATCAATTACCACAAGGAATTTATTGATTTGGCGAAGGAGTCCATCTCGACGATTCCCGGCAGCGAACGCAACCTCAGCAGTGTGACTCTCGGCATTTCGGAGGCATCTTACAAGAAAATTGTCAAGTGCATCAATGAGTTCCGCAAAAAAATTTCTATGATTGCTAATGAGGACGAGGACGGTGGCCGCGTTTTCCAGATGAATATCCAGATTTTCCCGTTGTCCAAGTGAGGATGCAATGAAACGAAATACTCGATTGGCTAAATCGGCGGTTTCTGCATTGTTCGCGTTGCAGGCGATGCTTGCAATGGTTTTCCTCGTATCTTGCTCAGACAATAAGGTGGCGGGCGGAAACAGCTCTGAAGTCGGTTCCCCGGAACTGATGGGTACGCTTGCTTATGCTGACGGAGCGCAAAGGCCGGACTTTTTTAGGCGCGCCTCTTATGCTCGTGTTTACTGCGTGCCGGCGGATTATGACCCTGCAAAAGAAGATAGCACATCGTACTACACAACGACTGCGGATTCGATGGGGCATTTTGCATTTGATAACTTGCCTGGGGGCGTTTACAACTTGGAAGCGTTTTATGAAATGCCGGATGGAGAGTCTTTTGCACTTCGTGAGTCGGGCCTGAAAATTGCGACGGATGCTGCACAATCTGTTGATTTGGAAATGAATCAAAGCCGCAACATCAAGGTTTATTTGCCTGAATCCAAGGACTCGCTGGCGAGTGTTTCTATCGTAGGCTCAACGTACAAGGCGACTGCAAAAATTGCAGAGGATGACGTTGGGGCGTATGCGATTTTTACCGGTGTACCGGCTTCGTACTATGATTCGGTACAAGTGAGTACTTCGGAGGGCTCTAATAGTATCAAGGCTGTTTATGTTGGTGGGCCGGAGGCTGTTCCGACGCTTTTCTATGATGAGTCGGTTCGCACTTTGGAAATTCCGCTGAACACGTCGGCGACGGGCATTGACCTACACGATACTATCGAAGGGTTCCCGCTGTATGTCCGCTTGAGTGACTTGAATGCAGATGACCGTGAATCGCTTGTCAAGAATATCTCTGCCCTTAAAGTTTATTTGGAGCCTGCTTCGGATTGGACAACATTCAAGGTCGTTTATGACAAGGATTCTGTCCCGACGGGGCTGTGGGTTCGCTTGTCGACGCTTTACCCGCAACGCGAAACGCAGAAGCTCGTTTTCGCGTGGAATGCTGGGGCTGCGGAACTCTCGGATAATGTCGCCGGTTCAAGTGATGCTGGTACTGCCGGAAATGCGCAGGCCTTGATGCGTGCTGCAGATCCGTTCTCTTTCACAGATGGCTTTGTGGCGGCCTGGAACTTTGATGAACGTGAATTCCCGGATTCGATAGTCAAGACTTCTGGCGATAATCCGTTCAAGGGGCGCGTCACTGACGTTACCGCAGGCGATGGAATTATTGGCGGTGCGTTTGTATTTAACGGAAAATCTTCCATTATTGAAATTCAGGAATCCGCAGATTATTGGGGCTTTGCGTTGAAGGATACATCTAGCTTTACATCGTCGTTCTGGGTGAATGTTGAAGATACTTCAACGTCTCGATTCATCTGGGGCAAGTCCGAAGTGGAATACCACTTCAAGTATCAGGCTGGTGATAGCGACCGTTCTAGCTGGATGTACAAGGAACTCGATGAATCGGATTTGGATCATTGGTATGAGGCGAGCATCGCGATTGCGCCGGAAACCGATTACAAGCAGTGGGTGCATTTTACGGTCGTCAAGTCGGGCGATTCGACGGCGATTTACAGGAATGGCAAACTTGAAGAGACTTTGATTGGCCGCAACAATACGGATGATAAGCGAACATCGGATGGTCCGTTTGTCATTGGCGCCCGCAAGCAATCCAGCGGAAAGGTGGACCGTGTTTTCAAGGGCTCGCTTGATGAACTTTACTTTATGAATAAGGCGAAAGGTTCTGAATGGGCAAGGCTCATTTACCTGAACCAAAAGCCAACCGGCTACTGGCCGAAATAGATTTGGTCATTAGTTATTAGTCAATAATGATGAAAATCGTCGCATGCCTGTGCTGAAATGCTCGCGCATTTTGCGACTCGTCATCCTCGGAGCTAACCCAGCTTTTCAGTAAGTCTTGTATATCGTCTTGTGCTGCGGTTGTTGCGCACGGCTTGGTAAAACGCTCCCGGTGCAGATAAAATCCACACATGGCCTTTAGCACGTGTGATGGCTGTGTAGATGAGGTTCCTTTGCAGCATAATGCTGTGGCTCGAATCTAGCACGACGATGACAGCGGGGTATTCGCTACCCTGGCTCTTGTGGATGGTACAGGCGTACGCAAGGATAAGTTCATCGGCTTCGTCGGGCTCGTAATCGACAGTCTTGTCATCGTAAAAGACGGTAATTTTTTTCGTGTCTTTCCCGATTTTGTAGATGATACCGACGTCTCCGTTAAACACGTTCTTGTCGTAGTTGTTGCGGATTTGCATCACGCGGTCGCCGGTACTCCAGTTGCCGCTTGCAATCTTGATGCGTTCCTTGCCGGGGTTCAGGAGGTCTTGCAAGAAGTTGTTCAGCTCGTAAATGCCGAGCGGTCCTTTGCGCATCGGCGTGAGGAGCTGCATCTCTTGCGTGTCGATGTCAATTTTTTCCTTGATGCCGCGCGTGACGAGGCGGGCGATGATGTCTTTAGCTTCATCGGCCGACTCGTAGGGCAAAAAGTGGAAGTTCGTGCCTTCGATGGGCGAGGGGCTAATGCCCTGATTGATTTTAGATGCTTTGTCGGCGATGTCGTTTCCGCCGGCCTGGCGGAAAATGTGCTGAAGGCGGGTGCTCGGAATCTTGGGGCAACGCAACAAGTCGTTCAGCACATTGCCAGCTCCCACGCTGGGGAGCTGGTCGGCATCGCCCACGAGAACGATTCTCGCATTGAGTGGCGTCGCTTCGAGGAGCGAGGCGGCAAGCCACGTATCGACCATACTGAATTCATCGACAATGAGCAAATTGCATTGGAGCTTGTTGTCGCCATCGCGGTGGAACTTGCCCGAAATCGGGTCCACTTCAAGCAATCGGTGGATTGTGCGGGCTTTCTCGCCACAGCATTCGCCCATGCGTTTGGCGGCGCGCCCTGTCGGGGCCGTGAGGCTTACGCATTCTTCCATTTGGCGGGCGAGGTACAAAATCCCCTTGAGGATTGTTGTCTTACCGGTGCCGGGGCCACCTGTGATGATGGAAATCTTTCGCGAGAGCGCCATCTGGATAGCGCGTTTTTGGATTGGGTCAAAGCTGAACTTATGTTCGCGTTCCCAGTCTGCAAGAGCGTCTTCGAAGCCTTCTGTTGAAAGCTCGTTGTATCGCAAACGGAGCTTGATGTTGTCTGCTATTCGCTGTTCGGCTTTGTAGAGAGGCGGAAAATAGCAGTCGTCGCCTTCACGCGTAATACGCCCGCTTTCACTTGCCTTTTCGAATTCGTCGAGGAGCGTGTTGATGGCGCCTTCGTCGTCCTGCATTAAACGCAAGTTGCGGAATGTGCGTTCCAGGAGCACGTTCTTCGGTAAAAACACATGCCCATCGCTAACCGACGCTTCTTGCAATGTGTAAAGTAACGCAGCCTGAAAACGCTCGGGACTGTCTTTCGGAAATCCGACTTTCTGCGCGATTTCGTCAGCTTTCAAGAATCCGATGCCCCAGACTTCTTCGCAGAGCATGTACGGGTTCTGTGTGATGCGTTCAATTGTCGCTTGTCCGAACTTGTTCCAAAGACGCTTAGCTACACTGCCGACAATTTCGTGCTTGTACAAGAACAGCATCGTTTCGCGGCTGTGACGCGCTTCTTGCCAACGTGCCAAAAAAGCTTCCACCTTGCGGGCGGGAAAGCCTTTGATTTTTACTTCGCGGAATTTGTCCGGATCGTTGTCGAGAATGTCGGCGGTTGCATCGCCAAAAGCTTCCACAATGCGTTCGGCAATCTTTTGCCCCACACCCGGGAATTGACCGCTTGCCAAGTATTCAAGGATATCGTTGTCTTCGGTGGCGAGGTATTCAAAAGAAGTCGCCTGGAACTGCTTCCCGTATTTCGGATGCGAACCCCAGTCGCCTTCTACAGAGATGGTTTCGCCAGGCTGCAAAGCGGGGAAAGTACCCGTGACGACAACGACTTTCTTGCTTTCGATATCGTTCAGGCGCATCACGGTAAAGCCATTTTGCTGGCTATGGAACGTGATGCTTTTTATTGAACCTTTAACTTGCACGAATATTGCGGCGTTTGTATTTGCGGCGCTTGATTACTGAGCCTTCGGAATTTTACCTTCGTCCAGTTCCGGTCTCCAAACATCGGCATCGAAACCTGGCATCTTGGTAAGCTCCTTGCCACGAACACAGAGGAAAAATCCGAGGATAGCGGCATCGTGGAGTGCAATCACGAGGGCCGTCTTGTAGTCGAGACCAAATCCGAGCGGAGCGCCCTTGAGGTTTTCCGGGCTCACCCAGAGGATGTAATCAGCCGTAATGAACGTCATGAACATGCACGGGATAAGCGCAATCCAGAAGTTCTTCTTTTTACTGCGGAGGTAAACAGTTGCCACGCAGAGGCTGCAAACGGCCATGAGCTGGTTGCTCCAGCTGAAGTAGTTCCACAAGATATTGAAACCTTCGGGGTTCAAGTTGCTCCAGAAGATAATCACAGCGCAGAGAGCGAACATCGGAATCGTGAGAATCAAACGGTTACGCACGGAGGTCTGTTCAAGGCCCGTAAGTTCAGCAATCGTAAGGCGGAGGCTGCGGAGGCTTGTGTCGCCACTTGTAATAGCAAGGATAATTACGCCCACGACCACGAGAATCGAAATTGGAGCCCAAGGAATCACGGTCGAAACGAGAACGCTCAAAACCTTCACGCCCGAAGCGCCTGTCAAAAGTTCCGGCATCTGGTGATAAATGAACATGCCACCTGCGGCCCAAATCATACCAATCAAACCTTCAATAATCATCATGCCGTAGAACGTCTGGCGACCGGTCTTTTCGGTCACTTCCGTACGGGCGACAAGCGGGCTTTGCGTGCTGTGGAAACCGCTGATGATGCCGCAAGCAATCGTCACGAATAGCATCGGGATGATCGGCTGGCCAGCCGGATGCTTGTGGAAGTTGCTCATGATGTCTGCAAAGCAGAATTCATCGAGGACGTTCAAGTTCGGGATGATGCCCACGAAAATAGCGAGGGAGGCGAGAATCAAGAGGGCGCCAAAAACCGGGTAGATGCGGCCGATAATCTTGTCAATCGGGAAGAAGGTGCTGATGAAGTAGTAGGCAAAAATGACGGCGACGGCAATCCAGAAAAGAGTCGGCGAAACGTGGCTGCCTGCGAGAATCGGCGTATTCACGAGTGCTGCCGGAGTGTTGGTGAACACGGCGCCAACGAGAATGAGCGCGACCGAGATAAGTGTCATCACAAGCTTTGCCGGACCCTTGCCCAAGAACTTACGGGAGAGTGCCGGAACGTTGTAACCGTTGTTGCGCATGCTGATCATGCCGCTGAAGTAGTCGTGCACTGCGCCGCCGAGGACGTTTCCGAGCGGGAGCAAGATGAACACGATGGCGCCAAACTTGATGCCAAGAATCACGCCGATCACAGGGCCAATGCCTGCAATGTTCAAAAGCTGAATGAGAACGTTTTTCCAGTGCGGCATCGGGACGCGGTCAACGCCATCCGGGTTTGCGAGTGCCGGAGTCTTGCGGTCGTCTGGTCCGAACACGCGTTCGACGAACTTGCCGTAGGTGAAATATCCAAGGATGAGGATTGCAACACCGATTAGGAATGTTATCATTTTTTGTGCCTTCTTTAGTTTTTAATTAAAACTGAACCATGGCTCCGATGGAAACGGCTATGTAGGTTTGCCAATAGTAGCTGATATCGAGTTCGTGGAAATCGACAGTTCCACTATTCTTTGTATGGACTGATTTATACCAGTTTTCGTAAATGCGTAAAGCAGAAGTGAGCCCAAAGTTATCTGTGATGAAATAACGTATTTGAGTCACAAGTGCAATTGCAGAACCGTTCAGCTCGGAATCGAAAAATCCTTTGGCATTGGAAACGTTATCTTTTATAGTCAATTTTGAGAAAGAATACCCGAGACCGACACCTACCTGGAAAAAGTCAGGATAGAAAAAGTTGTATGTCCCTTCAAGTCCGAATCTCCAAAAGCGCATGTCTTGTTCGTTTTGGGGGGCGGGCAAAGTCGGGATGGAGCCTTGCATGGTCCAGTATTGGAAAGAGGCGGCAAGGGTGAATTCGCGAATGTTTACACCGATATTGTAGTCCGGAGAAACAAAAACTTTGGTATTGGGCAAATGGACGGTTTCATCGATACCGTCGTCTTTCAAGACCATGGCGCGGTCAAAAAGGTCGCCGCGATTGGCTATAACATTAAAACCGATGCTGGCGAAATAAGTGCGTGGCCAGTAGGTAAAATCACTGTCTTCGGGTTGTGCAAAAATAGCGGAACACAACAAGGTTAAAGCTAATAAAAATTTCTTCATCTTTTATCCTCCAAGAGTTTTTGACATCCCACAATCCGAGTGTCGCAAAGATAGAAATTTTGAAGTCGCTTGTTGTGAACCGCTGTGGCTTACGCGAATTATTCAGCGTATTTGAACATGGCGTCGATGCACTTCTTTGCCTTCACGCGCACGCCTTCGTCGAGCGAGATGTGTTCTGCCTTTTCGGGGTGGCGGAGAGCTTCCAAGATGTTTTCGAGCGAGTTCGACTTCATGTACTTGCACATGCAGCAACTACCGATAAAGTTCATATCGGGGTGTTCGTAGTGCATACGGGCATTGAGACCGCATTCCGTGAGGAGCAAGATGCAACTGTCTTTGGGCTGTTGATTGATGTAGCTCACCATCTGACCTGTGCTTCCGACGTAGTCACTGAGCATGGCGACGGACGGGTTGCATTCCGGGTGGCTGATCACCTTGAGATTCGGGTTTTGGCTACGGAAGAATTGGATCAAATCTGGGTCGTAGTTTTCGTGAACGTAGCAGCAGCCGTTATAGAGCTTGATATCCTTCTTGACACCGCGACGCTTCATTTCGTCGATGATGTTCTGACCCATGAGGGCATCCGGTACAAAGAAAATCTTGTCGGACGGAATCGTTTCGACGATGTGCATCACGTTACCGCTAGTTACGCAGACGTCGCAGGCTGCCTTCACGTCGGCAGTCGTGTTGATGTAGCAGACAAACGTGTAGTCCGGATTCTGCTTGCGGAGTTCTTCGACATCCTTGCCGGTAATGGAATCGGCGAGGCTGCAACCCGTGAGCGGGCCCGGGATAATCACGTCCTTCTGCGGGTTCAAAATCTTGGCTGTTTCGCCCATGAAACGCACGGCGGAGAAGAGGATCGTCTTTTGCTGGACGGTCGTGGCGTCCTTGCTGAGCTTAAAGCTATCGCCAGTGAAGTCGGCAACGCCCAAAAGAATTTCAGGAGCGCAGTAGCTGTGGGCGAGGATAACGGTATCCTGCTGCTTTTTGAGCTCGTTGATTTCGTTGATGAGCGGGAGCATCTTTTCCACCTTTTCCATGGTGTAAGTGCAAAGGGCTGCGCCCGGCTTGACGGACTTGAGACGATTGTAAAGTTCTTCTGCTGTCATTGTGTTACCTAGATTATTGCCTAGTTAAAAGATAGTAAATTAATACCCGGCCCATTCAGCGCTGATGGAGGGGCTTGCCTTGCGGATGTTCGATTCTTCGGGAGTCTCTTCCTTGCAGGCGATGTCGCCACTTGCAATCCGTTCCTTGATTTCGTCGAACGTCTTGGGTGGCACGGAATCGGGGGAGTTGTCGCCGAGCACTTTGCAGGGGGCGGCTTCGGATTCCTTAGCCTTGTCCTTGACGGGCGTGTATTCGCGGAGTGCGGGGACGCTGTAGAACTTGTCTTCTTCGGGACACCAGGCGGTGAGCGCCTTGCCGTAGACGCAACCGGAATCGAGACCGATAAATCCGGGAATGTTCACGAAGCCCATCTTGGCCCAATGTCCAAAGATGACTCGCTTGTTCCACTGGACCTGTTCAAACCAGGGCTTGTCATTCCAGTAGCGGATGGAAAGGAGCACTTCGGGGCTCATGTCTTCGAGACGCGTCTTGCCCGGTTCTAGGCCTGCGTGCACGAGGAGAGCGTGCGGTGTGTCGCGCCAGAGCGGCCAGTTCTTCACGGTATCGCGGATGTAAACCCATTCGTCGAGCGAAAGCGCCTTGAAGCGCTTTTTCTGCTTTTCGGTCCAGTTGCTCTTGGGCGTTTCCATCATGCGGATGAGATGTTCTTCGTGGTTTCCGCGGACGGTCAGAATGCCGAGTTCCTCGACAATGCGCATGGCACGCATCATGTCGGGACCTTTGTTGATGATATCGCCGGTCTGGTAAATGGTATCGCTACCGCGCACAAAGCCGAATTGGTCGATAATCGCAGAGAGTTCGTCTGCGCAACCATGAACATCACCGATATATAAAGTACGTTTCATTATTAGTAGACTGTAGGAAGTGCGGCGATGCCGTTATAAGTGTACAGCTTGTCTTAACTTGTTGAGCTCGTTGGGCGTGAGTTCGCGGAATTCGCCTGCGGGCAAGTCGCCGAGCTGAATTTGGCAGTAGCTTACGCGCTTGAGGTCGCGGATTTCGTAACCGACAGCTCGCATCATGCGGCGGATTTCACGGTTCTTGCCTTCGATAAGCACAAGTTCTGCAAATCCGTTTTCGAGATAGACGTCTGTTGCAAATGCGATTTCTTCTCGGGCGTCCGGATCTTCCGGGTCGCGAATGTCCACGCCATCGACCAAGCGCTGGGCGGCAGATTCGCTGAGCGGACGCGTTGTCCACACGTAGTAGCTGCGCGGCACTTCAAAACTCGGGTGCGTGAGGCGGTAAAGCAGTTCGCCGTCGTCGGTGAAAAGCAAGAGACCGCGGCTCTGCAAGTCAAGTCGTCCGACATACTTGAAATTATGGTATCCCGGCGGCAAGTAATCGTAAACCGTGCGGCGGCCCTGCGGGTCGTCCTTGGTGCAAACGCAACCAGCCGGCTTGTGGAGCATGATGACTTTTGTTTTCTTGTTTGTCGGGAGCTTCAACAACTTTCCGTCAACCGTCACCTGGTCCTTGGTTTCATCCACTTGATGGCCGAGGTCGGAAATCGTTTCTCCGTTCACCTGTACGCGACCGTCGGCGACGAGTTCGTCTGCGGCACGGCGGCTAGCGAAACCACTGAGAGAAATGTACTTGTTTATACGCATAATCTTTTTGCTCTGTCATCCTGGAGCCTCGTAGAGGCGATAGGATCCATCAAGCATCTCCTTTATTTGTCAATGGTCATTAGTCATTGGTCTATGGTCAATAGCTATCGCAAACAACAAACAACTAATAACTGATGACTAACTACTAATAACTATCAACTAACTTTTCAAAAATGCCGGGCGCTTCTTTGGTTTGGGTTCCGGTTCTTTTTCAGGCGGGTAGAGCAAACCGAAACGTAGCCCTGCCGTACTGATCTTGAACGTTTCTACACGGAGCTTTTCGAGGAGCGAACGCAACCAGAAAAGTCCGCAAATGATAACTTCGTGACGACCGTTTCCAAGTCCCGGGAGCATCGCGCGGAGTTCTTTCGAAAGGTTCGTAATGCGCGTGGTGACCGCTTCAAGGTCGGCGAGGCTCATTTCGAGACCTTCAATCGCCTTGTAGTCAAATGTTTGGCTGTTCAAGAAGACCATCGCAAGTGCGGTGCCTGTACCTCCGATAAGGTAGACGGGCTTTTTCGTCATGCCCTTGAAAGACAAGTCCTTGAAAGTTTCCTTGATAAACTTCTTGTATTCCGGACCGGGAATCGGGCCCATCGCCTTGAACATCTTGAGCGCGCCAACGGGAATCGAGAAAGTCGTTTCGCCGTTGCTGAGTTCTGTGGATCCGCCACCGATGTCAATCGTGACGTTTCCTTCGCCGTGCCATTCCTTGACGGAGCGGTAGGTGAGCTTGCCTTCTTCTTCGCCGGTAATGACGCGCGGCTTGACCCACACGGCTTTTTCAACTGCTTCGATCACTTCGTCCGGATTTGTCGCCTTGCGCATGGCTTCGGTCATGGCGACTGCTTTGAGATCTGCGCCGAGGGCGTGCAAGTCCATGCGGAACTTGGTCATGATGTTGACGAGTTCCTGGATGCGTTCGGGCGTGATTTTCCCGTGTTCGTAAATGTCTTCGCCAAGGCGGCAGACTTCGACCTTCTGGAGTTTTGGCACGAGAATTTTGCGTGGGGCTGCAGGCGCTTCGCTTGATGCGGCGGGAACCTCGGAATTTGCGGGCGTCTCGACTTTTTCGAGATTCGCAGATTCAGCGGGAGCTGCGGCGGGTACGTCTTCGAACGCTGCGATTAGCAAAATGCAGCTGTGACTCCCGATGTCGATTGTTGCCTGTAGTTTATTTTCCACTTTCGGCCTCGTCCTTCTTTTCTTCTTGCTGATTCATCTTCTTCAGCATGATGTTCTTCATCTTTTCGGCGAGGGCGCCTGGATTTGTGAGGAACTGCTTGGCGTGAGCGATTGCTTCTTCGACGACGGATTCCGGGTACTTGGAACTCCATGCGGCGACGATGTCGCCAGTCGTGCTGCCGAGCGGTTTCTTTTCGCGGATTTCCTGGCCCATCTTGAGAGCGAGCAAAAGTCCGAGTTCGAATGCTTTCGGTTCTGCTTCGGCTTCAATCATCTTTTCGATGCGGGCGATGCGTTCTTCAAAGGGAATGTTCTGCGAATTGGTCAAATCATTTTCTGAAATCATGCTAACAAAAATAGTAAACGTGGGGCGTGGCGCCAATATAAAAAAAGACCCGCAGAGGTCTGCGGGTCAAAATCGTTGGGTCAAAAAGAAGATTACTTCTTTGCCGGAGCTTTCTTTGCTGCAGTAGCCGGCTTCTTTGTAGCAGTAGCGGGCTTCTTAGCGGCAGCCGGCTTCTTAGCGGCAGCCGGCTTCTTAGCGGCAGCCGGCTTCTTAGCAGCAGCAGGCTTCTTAGCAGCGGCCGGCTTCTTAGCGGCAGCGGGTTTCTTGGCAGCAGCAGGCTTCTTAGCAGCGGCCGGCTTCTTAGCGGCAGCGGGTTTCTTGGCAGCGGCCGGCTTCTTAGCGGCAGCGGGTTTCTTGGCAGCGGCCGGCTTCTTAGCAGCGGCGGGTTTCTTGGCAGCGGCCGGCTTCTTAGCAGCGGCGGGTTTCTTTGTTGCCTTTTTAGTAGCGGTTGTTTCGGTAGCCATTTTTTTTCTTCCTTTTTTGTTATTTATTTGTTGATACCTGAAAAATAACTTCTTTTTCACAAATAATCAACAATTATTTTATAAAAATTCAATTTTTTCTTGAAAAAATTTGTTATGGAAAATCGGTCGGATTGAAATTGTATGTAAAGAAAAAATCGACCTCTTCTGAGATCGATTCTGCCAGTAATAAAATTAATTATGTTGTTTGAATTTTAGGTTTTAGTTCGTTCGAGATTAAGCTCTTGCCTTGACACTTTCGATGTATTTCTTAACTCCTTGAACACCAACAGAATACATGTCTACGAACTTTGTGGCAAACGGCGGAATTTTGTTCGGGTGCATGCCGAGAGCATCGTGCATCACGAGAACATGACCGTCTGTGAACTTGCCTCCACCGATGCCAATGGTGGGAATGCTGATTTCGTCGGTGATTTTTTTGCCGAGTTCTTCGGGAATGTGCTCGAGAACGGTTTCGAAGCAAAGCCCTTCCACAAACTTGGCGGCTTCTTCAATGGCGCGGGCTTCTTCTTCGGTGCGGCCTTTCTGCTTGAAGTTTTCTGCGGTCTGCGGTAAAAGTCCAAGATGCCCGCAGACGGGAATTCCTTTTTCGTGCAAGAACTCGAGAACGCCAGCGGGTGTGCCTTCAATTTTTACGCTAGAGGCTCCCACATCCATGAGACGGCGGGCGTTGTCGTAAGCGGTTTGCGGATCTTTGTCGCTCAAGTAGGGCATGTCGGCGACTACGTGAGTGTTTGGGGCGCCACGGCAGACGGCTGCTGTGAAGATGAGCATTTCGGTCATGCCGATTTCACGGGTGCTCTTGTAACCGAGCATTGTGTTTGCAAGGCTATCGCCTACGAGAATCTGGTCAATTCCGGCGGCTTCTGCAATATTTGCGAAAGCGAAGTCGTAGGCGGTGATCATGGAAATCATTTCGTGCTTGGATTTTTTTGCTTTGATATCTTCTGGTGTTAACATGATGACCTCTTCACTTAAACTTTTTCAACTATGGGCAAATATACAAATAGTGTAAAGTTATGGCTATTTAGTAGCTAGTTGTTGGTTGTTAGTCATTGGTTTTGGTTAATCGCTAATGACCATTGACTATTGGCTACTGACCAAACAGCTTTCGTGTCTCGTTCAGGAATTTTATGGAGTGGATTTCTTTTAAAAATCCGATGTGGTGGCGCAGGTAGGTGAGGAGCGCGTTTTCTGTGAATTCGGGGTGCTCGATTTTGTCGCCAGTTTGTAGCGCCCAAAGCCCCTGTAGCGTTTCTGATCGTGCGCGCGGGTGCTCGACGCCGAGACACGCTTGGCATACGAATCCGCCTGTTTCGGGGAAAAAGTCTGCGGCTGGCTTTTCGAGCGTGCGACCGCAGCGACTGCAAGTGGTGAGGTCAAGATTGTAACCCCACATATCGCAAGTGTCCAGGAGCCACTTTGCAAAAATACGCGACTTTTCGGTGGTAACCTCATCCAATTCGCGGATGGCTTGCTCCAATCGCTCAAATTCTTCTTGCAGGGGGACGCCTTGCGGGGCGTAGCGCAAAATCATTTCGGTCATGACCTGCGCTTTTGCAAGGCTGAGTAAATCGTTGCGCAAGTTCTTCCGCCAGTCCAAAAGCGTTGCTTCCTTGATGAACTGCAAATCGGTATTCGGATTTTGGCGAAAAACGACTTCGCTTAACGCGAGCGGATCAAGGGCTCCCCGGAACGGAGATTCCTTTTTCTTTCCGCCCTTCACGATAAACGAGACAATCCCGCTTTCTTCCGTAAGCGCCTTGACGATAAAGCTAGAATCGCTGTACGGAAAGCGGTGCAGAACTATAGCGCGAGTTTTGATCACTACTTCGCCGGGAACGGAGGCCAACCCATTTCCTGTCCGCCGACGACGTGCAGGTGGATGTGAAACACCGTCTGACCGGCATCAGCCTTGCAGTTGAACACAAAGCGGGCACCGCCTTCTTCGAGACCGAGGTCTTTCGCGATGAGCTGTGCGCGGTAAAGCATCTTACCCACGAGTTCGCAATCTTCCGGCTTCATGTCCATGATGGTTGCAATGTGGCGCTTCGGCACGACCAAAAAGTGTACCGGAGCCTGCGGGGCGATGTCGTAGAAAGCGAACACATCGTCGTCTTCATAAATCTTCTTGGACGGGATTTCACCCTTGATAATCTTGCAGAAAAGGCAATTTTCACTCATAATCGAGATGTCTCCATTTTTTATTCCAAGATAGTAAAATGTGTGCGGACGAAAATTGCGAGTGATTTTTTTCGTATTTTTAAACCGTTATGTTTTTTAAGGGTAAAATAATCGCTCCGGTTTTTGCGCGTGTAGCCTATGCAGTGCTAAAACTTGTGGGCTGGAAGCGTAAAACTGTTTTGGCGAATGCAAAGCATGTGGCGGGCGCAGTCCCGTCGGATGTTGGCTCATCGGTCGCGACCCCGGATTACGATACCCTATTAAAAAACTTGACTCGCCATGCGAGCGAACTGTTGTTCTGCTTTGGAACGTTCAAAAAGTTGCCGCATGATGTTTCTGCTTACCCGTGTCGCGTGGACGGCTGGAATTTTTCGCTTGACGAGGCTGCCATTCCGGTGCTTGAAAAAATGCGGAGTGGCGGAATCTTCTTGACAGCGCATTATGGCAATTACGAAGCGATGGGACCGTGGCTTTGCCGACTTGGAATTCCGCTTGTCGCAAGTTATATACCCGTGAAGCCCAAGTGGCTTAATAACATTCTTGAACGCAAAATCCGTTCGGTCGATGGCCGGAGTTATTCCGTGGATGCCCGGACACCTCGCGACTTTATACGCATTTTGAACGATGGCAAGCTTTTCTGCTTGCTCTCCGATCAGGATTCTCGTATCCCGAGCGCACATTTGGGGACTCTCTTGGGGCGTGCCGTGAACGTGAATCCGCTGCCAGACTTTTTGCTCAAGCATCGTCCGCAAACGCCGGTGTTTATCTGTTGGATGGAGGAGCGCGGCGCATCTCCGGAAGATGCGTCTTCGAAAAAAGTTCGTGTGCTTCACGCTATTGAGGTAGGTGGCGCGCAGTCCAAAGTCGTCGAAAAATTCAACAAGTGGCTCGAAGAACGAATTCGCGAAAATCCAAATCTCTGGTACAGCTTCACGCATCGTCGATTCTACAGCCAGTCGCCAGAAATTTATAATAAATAAGGGTCCTCGGCGCATCTTGTTACAAAGATTACTATCGTTACTTTTATGACCTTTGTCCCACACGAAAAGAAACCGTTACTTGCTCGAATTTTGGAATGGCTGAATGAGCCTGAAGAATGGCCTGCTTGGGTGCAGTTCGTTTTGTTGCCGCGACCGCTCGGGCGCAATAATTTTTTCGCGGCTCGCGTCGTTCTGTTGTTTGCGATGGCGTTCTTTACTTTGCAGGCGTTTTTCGGCGGTTATCAGTCGTGGATAGTCCAGTTTTTGCACAACCTAAACCTTCCCGTTCACGAGACTGGCCACATTGTTTTTAGAATTTTCGGGAGCGAGGTGATTATATCGTTGGGCGGCTCGCTGTTCCAGACCGTCATGCCGCTCGTATTCTGCTTGGCGCTGTGGGTTAAGCCCCGCGATTTGTTCGGAGCCTCCATTGCTCTTTGGTGGGCGTTCGAAAACTTGATTGATGTTGCACCTTACATCGAAGATGCTCTTCCGATGAAGCTTATGCTTATCAGTGGCGGTACCGGTGCCGAAGCCCCTTACGGGTTCCACGACTGGAATTTTATCCTCTCAGAAAAGGGCTTGCTTTTGAAATGCGATGAAATTGCCTCCGCTGTTTATGCGGTGGGTTATATTGGTATGGCGCTTTGCGTCGTGTGGGGCGCCTGGAGTTTGATATATTATTTTGTGTTCCAACGTCAAAATAGTGGGCTTTTGGACTAGCTTAAAAAATCGTAAAAATGGCGTTTTGGGGCCAAAAAGTGTGTTCTAAATCAGCATTTATAATAAAAATTGGGACCCAAATTACAATTATTTCCCTAAATAAGATATATTATAAAACTACAAGATTAGCATGTTGAGGGGCGCAGTATTATGAACACATCCCGCCATACAAAAATCCGGAGCGTAACGGTCCTCGTCGTTGCTGCATTGTTGCTCGAACTGACGACCGCTGTGCAGTACATTTCTACACGCCGTGCCATTACCGCACAAATTAAGGAAATGGCTCAGCAAGATCTCACTTCTGCAAATCGAACTTTTGAAGTCAAGGAAATTGCCGAAGCAGCCATTGCCGCAGTTCTACCTGAGGTCGAACGCTTTGTCGATACGCAACAGCAAGATTCTTTGCACTTGGCGTTGCAACGAGTTGTGGCGAACCATCCTGAAATTGTTGGCGTCGATTTTGCCTACCGTGTGGGGAGTGATGGTCTTCGCGATGGATACTTTACTTTTAGGGATGATGCGACCAACGAAATTAAGGATACCATTATTGGCTTTGATTATACGGAACGCACGTGGTACCGCGAGGGCTTGCGTGGCAACGGTTCCTGGAGCGAACCGTACATGAGCCGCTATTATGTGGCTTTGATGTCCACATTCTCGCGACCAGTCCATGATCCACAAGGACGTGTCGTTGCTGTTATTGGCGCCGATGTCCCGATGCGCGAACTCTCTTCGATGGCGGTGCAGTTGTACGATAACCAGCAGCGCTCTCTCATTCCGGTCGTAATCTTCCAGCTGATCGGGCTTGTGGTGCTTGGCTTTATCATGTATCGTAGCATTCTCAGCGTTCGTAAGCTGAGCAAAGTCAGTGCCGAAAAAGATTTGATGAATAGGGAACTCGGCATTGCAAACGCTATCCAGACGGCGATGCTTCCGCCACCGCTGCCCGAAAGCGAATTCCTGAATATCGTTGGTAGTCAGGTCCCAGCAAAACAGGTGGGCGGCGATTTTTATGATTATTTTGTGCGTGATGGAAAGCTGTTCTTCAATATCGGTGACGTCTGCGGCAAGGGAATCCCGGCGGCACTTGTCATGTCGATGACGCAGGCCGTGTTCCGCACGATTGCAACTAAAGTCGATGATCCATCTCACATTGTGATGGGAATGAACACGATGGCCAGTCGTGGAAATACGACGGGAATGTTTGCAACGCTTTTTGTTGGTGTGCTAGACCTTGCAACGGGGCGCCTGAGCTACTGCAATGCCGGCCATGAAAAGCCCATTATCATTACTGGACGTAATATGCGATATCTCGATGTTACCGCAAATATCCCTATCGGGGTCATGGAAGAAAAAAAATACAATATCCAGGAATCGGTCATCGCTGCGGGCGATATGATTTTGCTTTATACGGATGGCCTAACCGAAGCGATGAACGCAAATGGAAAGCTGTTTGGATTGAAGCGAGTCGAAAGCGCAATTTGTGGTGACGGTGGAATGAATGCTGATGACAAAAATCGCGAGTTACCTGCGTTTGCGGGACCGCAGCAATTGCTGGATACCATGTCGCATGCAGTGTCCGAGTTTGTGAATGGCGCAGAGCAGAGCGACGACCTTACCATGCTTGTGATAAAGTATAAAGGATAGGGGCGGGAATGCTTAAAAAATTGCCTAAAATAGGTTACCTATTTTAGGCAATTTTTTGTTGTGAACGTAGTTGTTGTTAGAGATAATCGAACATCGATTCGAAACAAGATTCAGGAGCTAATTTGAAAAATTTCTCCATAGAATTGGAAGCCTGCTGAGTGAAAGAACCATCGTAGCGTCCATCGAATTTGCTCTCGTCAAATTTGATGTCGCTCAAGGCTTCTGTAAACGAGACTTCTGTCAGCGGGCGACTGTAGCTGTAGCTCGTATTTCCGTTTTGAAAAAGGCGCCCATCCGGAGAAATCATCAAGTAACTTTCCGTCATGGCGTTGTTGTCTTCGATGGTAATTTCGCAACTTTCGTTAGCGCGGTCGGATTCCCTGTAGTTGTTACGGATGAAAGAATAAAACATGAAGTCAGATATTCCTTTGTTGTCTCCGAACGGCATTTGACGCAGAATTTTCCATTTGTTAGGGTTGAGAGTCATAATCGAAGGCAACATTCTTTCCGAAAAATTGTACTTGTTGACGACCGTATTAATTTTAATCTTAAGTTTAGGATTGGTTTCCTGAACGAACTTTTTTTTCTCGTTGATTTCTTGGAATGACAAGGTTTTTCCGTTGCAAACACGACCAATTTTTAGATTTGTTTCGTGTTTGAAAGAATCTATGGAAATCCCGACTTGTGAAATCATATGTGCGAACGGACGGATGACTTCGAGCTGACTACCATTAGTTATCATCGAAACATCTACACTGTAGTCATTTGCTGTTTTCACGACATTCCACAGATTTTCAGGTGACATGATAGGCTCGCCACCAACAATGTTGAGGCGAAAATGTTTGGGACCCATATTGGTTGTTTCTACATGGTGGGTGATTCCTTTGATAATATGCTCGATCTGATTGACATCATTCCAAATTTCGTGCTGCCTGCCCCATTTGGCAAAGCAATGCTTGCAATCATAGTTGCATATTTCGGTAACATGCCAGTTGATGACAATGCTCTTGTTTAAGTTCATGGTGTTCTTCCTAGTTGATTGTTTCCGGTTGTGGATAGATGACGCCGGTTTGAATGAGAAATGCGCGAATATAGCGGTTGTAATCGCGTCGGAAGTTTGCAAAGGCACGCGGGTCGCTTGGAGTGCAGGGAACGATGAAAAACTTGCTAGCTCCTTTAGTTTGGTGTCGTAGAATAGGGTGCTTTGAATGACGGGTAAGTGTCCAGCGACCGCTTTTCAGCATTGCATCGCACATTTCGTTGATATTGGAGTCGTTTGAGAGGTTAGACATTGATTTTGCTCCTTTTGAAGGTTGTAAAAGTACACCGCCCATTCTATTGAAATGGACTCCAATGCCTATACTTTGTATAGCTAATAGGAAAAGGGCTTTGCTATAGAAAAAATTTTATATTTCTATGGGAATGGTGTACTCCGTTTGAAAGATGATTCTTTAGATAACAGACTTGCGCAATTGCTATTATCTAAGTGAATTTAGATACTACTTTTTCCCTCCTTGGTAAAGCTTGTGGTTGGGATTCAATTGGTTGGCATGGTTATCCATGCGGGCCTGATACTGGTTGTTGTTCGGGTTCATCTGATTTGCGTGATGATTCAGGTTAGCCTGAGATTGGGATTTGTTTACCATATAGATTTCCTTATGTAAAATGTTAAAAAGCGCATCCCATCAGGGATACGCTACAAATATTGTTAAAAATCAATTGGATTCCTATGGGAGAAATTTTGAAAAAAATTCTCGTCATAAAAACAATCAATTAGTTGGATTCAGTGCTTGCAAATAATCAACAACTTCATGACATTTTTGAGCATATTGTTCACTATAAGGAACATCTTTCCACAATCGTAACCATTGGTCCTCCCAACCAACCGCCACCTTCAGCCATTCGTCAATCATTTCTTGTGTCATGAAATGTGTCTTTTTGACATGCTCGCACATGAGTTTTACGCCCTGTAACCATCCGATTTCGGTCGCAAATTTAAGAGCGTTATATGATTTAGGCCCATTGTCCTCATGTTCCATATTTATTTCGATAAGAGGATCAGCTCCGTTTTCAAGTAAAAGCTGCAAAATTTTTAAGCATTCTGCTTCATGTACATATTTCTGTATTATGATATAATGATTTCTTGCTATCACTGGCATGATTCTTGTGTTGTTCGTGATATTCCATTGCTGTTCTATTTCGCGTATTTTTTCGGGCATGCTAGTGGCTAAAGTTGGATAAAGAATTTGTTGATATTCTGCATTTACACCATTGTCAACGAGCCTATTATAATGAAAAAGAGGTTCTTCTAAATGAAGGTCAACATGTTGCTTGTTGGAAAAAATTCTTACGATATGGTATATAGCCGGTGCTGGGGCAAAACCAGCTTTTTCGTTAATCCATTTTTTAACAAGATCTTTGTTGGGTACGAAATGCTTGTAAAGCTCAATGATATTTTTGACAATATCAAAATTTGCTGTGTACATAGCGTTTTGAAGAATGGACTCATTTCCAATCTTGGTTACGCTAAAGCTAGTTTCAAAATCATCTAAGGATTTATTTCGCAAAGGGGCGTTTTTGCAGCGGTTTACGAGCATGTAGAAAATGTGCGTTGCAATGTCAATTTGTTGTGCGTATGCTTCTTTATATTCTTGTTCATTAAAATGTTTTGTCGTATAGGGCGCTAGAAGTTTTAAAACATCCTTTCTTTTGAAGTATTTTGCAGTAGGAGGAAAAATTGTCTGAAGTTTAAAACCATATGGGTTCATTAGACTCATGTTTACTAAAGACCAAAAAATAGCAGAATCGTTTTGTTCACCTATTTTTGTAACTTGAATCGTTTTGTTTTTTAGTAATTTGTTTACTGCATCCAAATCATTTAATCTGGCAAAGAAGGATATTTGTGGTGAATTAATACATTCACCAAAATTTATGTAAAAACTATCCGCTTTTTTAGGATTCGGCTTTGGTAATGTTAATGAATCGTCAATTTTATGTTGCATACCATAAAAATTTTCTCTTGGGAAGAGTTCTTCAAAACGCCTAGACCATCTATGTATATTTGCATCTATATTCTCTTTGGGATTCTTTGATAAAGGGCTTGAATCCAGTAATCCAAAATAGATCCCCGTTTCGTATAATCTTTTAAATATTGCGACTAGTTTCTTTTTTTCATGTTTGTCAATGCAATCACTTTGATGAAGATAGGCTATGCAAGACATGAGTCTGCTATAGAATGGTTCATGTAAAAAATGGGGCAGAACAAAAAATATTTTTGACATGCAGTCAATATATGGTAGTAGTTCTTTGTATTTTCTTTGATATATTAAGTGGAATATGTTAAATAATAGAAAATAGGGATATAGGCCCGGAATATTTTCCTTTTTTAGCTCACATAGAAGTATCTCTACTTTTTCAAGAGAGTCTATTTTTTTTCGTTCTGTTAATAGAATTATTATTTCGTGAATTTTATTACTAAATGCGTCTTCATCAAAATCTTTTTCCTTATAGTTAAGATTGAAATCGTCTTGGAATTTTTGCCAAAACCAATATGCAAATAGGATTTCTCGTTGTGGAATAACATCGTCTTTTATAGATTCTGCAATGGAGTTCCAGAAATCAATAAATGATTCGATAGAAGGGGTTGATTCATTTTCAATCCATTTTCGGTAGTTGTCTTTTACCCGATTGCTTGCGTTTTGTATTTTTGGAGCCAGCTCACTTTTTAAATAGTGGGTAAACGGTTTTGCTTCTTTTGGAGGATCCTTTAACCAGTGAATGCCGTTTTCTAAATTCCATCTTTTCAGGAAAACATTCATCATGATTGTGCATATAAATACATTTTTGTATGTGCTTTGCTGTGAGTATTTTTCATGTACATCTAGATAAGTCCACCAAATGTATGGATTTTCAAGATTGCCCAAATCAAAACATGAAATAAAATCAGGTAAGTCATACCAGTCTAAATTTCTTTTACCATCCTTTGCATCTTCTATTTTATCTTTTAATGCTTTGAATAATTCAACATTGGTCTTAATAAAGAAATGCCCCGTTGCAAGGAGGACTTCTTCTATGGTCGGAAATCGTTCGTCCAACTTCAATGGATTCTCAAGAAATTCTTCATAGCTATTTACGGACATTTTATTGCTCCTGCAGCAAGGCTGCTCTATAAATATTGTTAGTTCTTTATCCAGTGTCAAAAAAAGAAAAAATCTATGAGGATTTCTAGGGGAGAATGTTCAAAAAAATTTTTCAAGCTATTAAACTGCTGAAATTTTAACAAAAATGGCATTTTATCCATGAAAAAGGACGCCGATTGTATAAGGCGTCCTTCGATCTTTCCCTATCACCTAATCAAAAATACGGCATAAAGCGGGACTGACTTGATTCCGTTCTCGATGCCGAAATTCTTTGCGGATATTCGGATGCTGTATGGCGACTCGTATTTTGAAACGAAGCTTTTGAGACTTTGCGATTTATTGTGTGTTGAAGACTTGACTTCAATAGGGATGATTTTATTATCGAGTCGAACAATGAAATCAATTTCGTTTTGATTGTTCTCATTCCAATAATATGTTTCTAGATGGTTGGTCTTTAATTGTGTGTAAACATAATTCTCGACAAGGCCACCTTTGAAATCGTTGAATAACGGATTTTCGTAGACAACGTCTTCGTATGTGGCGTTTTGCGATGCACAGCATAGTCCGGTATCGCTCATGTACAGCTTAAAATCAGAGTCGGATACGTTTGCCTTGAACGGTAATGCTATATGTTCGAGGCGAGAAACTTTTGATGCGATTCCGGCGAGGGTTATCCATTCGAGCGCGTTTTCAAATTCGCTAGCTCGTGCACCGGGCTTTAATCCTCTGTATTGGAATTTCTTGTTTTCCTTGGCGAGCTGTTTTCCGATGCTAGCGTAAACGAGTCGAGTTTTGGCTATCTCGCTTTGCTTGTTGTATTTGCTCATGTCGTTTTGATAAGCGGCGAGAATGTCGTTTTTGATGATGTCCGTTTGGAGTGGATTGTGGTTCTGTACAAAGTTGCTAACTGCAGCTGGCATACCTCCGATAAAAAGGTATTCTCTGTAGGCGTCCAGCGCTTTTTTGTGCAATGCTTCTTCTAGCGGCTTGTTTTCTGTATAGCACTCCTTGATTTGTTCAAGGAGAAAATTGTCTTCGCGTGCGGTTAAAAATTCTTCGAAATCGAGCGGGTACATGTTCATGATTTCGACTTTACCGACAGGGAAGGAGTACTGGTTTCGGTTGACGGCGACTCCGAGAAGTGAGCCTAATGCAATGATGTGGACATCCGGGGCTTCTTCGCAAAAATATTTGAGTGAAGTGAGTGCTTCGGGGCATGCCTGCACTTCATCGAAAATGACGAGCGTTTCGCGTGGGAATACTTTTTTTTGTTTGATGGCAGACAGCCTTGGCAAAATATGGCTTGGTGCCAAGTTCGAAAAAATGGAGGAAAGATCGGGGTCTCTTTCGAAGTTGCAATAGACAACATCGGAGTAATATTTTGCTCCGAATTCAGTAACGGTGTATGTTTTTCCTGTCTGACGGGCCCCTTGAAGAATTAGTGGCTTGCGTGACGGAGAATTCTTCCATTCGACCAATTTTTCAATGATTTTGCGCTTCATGTTTAAAATATACACAAAAAAGTGTGGATATTGATGTAAAAATTACATTTTTTAATGTGTTTTGCGCGATTTTGGCTCCCTACTTACCACAGTAAGGCTTTGGTAACGTCGCTTGCCTCATTTTTCCCGCCGCGGACGCTGTCACTGCCTGAAGACGCTTCGGTTCCTAGGAATCGTTCTTGCGTATCATCCTTGAATCGGATTTTTCCGTGGTTGTTCCCCTTGGTGATGATTTCCATGTTGAACGGTTGCATTGCTTTTGCGCCGGTTCTGCTTTGGAGTCCTTCCTGAATAGCAATTCTTTCGAGTTCGCGTTTCTTTTGATCGTAATTGCTGTATATACTCATTGCTTCGGCATTGGCTGCGAGGATGTCTTCTATAAATTGTTTTGTTCGTGTCTTGGGGGAACGCTTTGTCTCTGGAACATTAGGTTGTGCGAGCTTTAGCACACGAATTAATTGGCAAATGTATTCGTTGGGGTACATTTCGCTTTCTATAGGCTGTAAAAGCGGCAAGAAGCGAGCGTCCTTATCTTTTTTTAAGCTCAGATTCTGCTTGAGTGCGCTAGACTTGGTGGATATTTCGTGTAATTCCTCTTTTGCCAATTTCAGATTATCTTCTGCAATTTCGCGATCTTTGTCTGCTTTTAGGGCTAGATTTTCCCATGTGTCTCGTTCGTCTTTGCAGCTGATGTATTTTCTGTTGAGCGAATCGTATTTTGTATGTTCGTCCTTGTATTGGTCGCGTTCTTTGGTGACTCGGTCGAGGTCGTTCATCAGTTTTTCGACAAGTGCGGACATGTCGCGGCTTTGTTGCTTTGCCTCAAGCCATTCTTTGCGCATTTCTGCTAGTGTATTGATTTTCTTAATGCGCTCTTGCTCGATGAGGTCTTTCTCGTAATCTTCTTGCGCAGAGAGTAAATCGTCCCACGTAAAGTTGAATTTTAGTGAGAGGTTGGTTTTTAGAATTTTGAGGAAGATGTCTTGAACGAGACTTTCTGGATTTTTAACCCAGTTGGCGGCATCGTGTCGGTTGAATATGGTAATAGGCTTGTCTGCGTAACAGATGCCGATTTCACCACCTTGAGGAAAGCGCTTGTCCTTAAATTCTTGGGCTAGGCGGTCTTTTAGAGAAGAATCCTGTTCTGCAAAGACGTGTGCAATGCCAAAAAGGTTCTCGGCAAGGATGCTTGGTTTTAGCGAATGAGTTCGTTCTGAACAGCTTAAATAAACGATAGGGAGGATGTTGCGCAGTTTCCCTGTCAGGGCGTTTTTCGCCTTGTTGATTTCGTGGGGCTCAAGAATGTGCGCTTTTTCCTTGATTTCAATAGAACCGTCTCCATCTTGAAGGTGGGTGAGGAGGTCTATGATGTAGGGGCGCTCGATTTTAGGCACTAGTTTGTCTCGTCCAAGTTCGCAGTCTTGGGATACAAAACATAAAACATGTAAATTTGTTCGCTTCAGTGCAATTTGCGTTTTCCAGATACGGCTTGTGAACGCATTTCTTGTTGTAAAGGTAAATCCGATGTAATCGGAGTGGTCCCAGGTGAAAGAGTTGTATTCTAGCTTGTCGCCTGCGAATTCGAATTTATCGTTGGCGTTGACTTTGAAATCTATGCTTAGTGGTAGCTTGCGGAGGAGCTTGTCATAGAGTCTTTTATTTGTGCGAGGCTCTTTGTAACTAGCGATCCAGGGGTAAATGCAGTTGCGGTAAACTTCATTCCAAGGTATGTCACTTCGTAAATTGAAAGACGTTCTTATTAATTGCATAAATTCTCCCCTAATTTTTTTCATTAAAATAAATGCGGAATGGCATTTTGTCAAGAAGTCTTGGTGAATGTCTTTCTTGAAATGCGAATTGTATATAAAAAGCCTCGGCAATTGCCGGGGCTTGAGATGTAATCGTGAGGTGTTTTTTTGTCGTGTCTAAAATTTGTTATTCCACGTATTTCTTGATGAGCCTGATCATCAGTTCGGCTAGGCTTTCCACTTGGTAATTGCCAACGGTGGCCTTGATGTGTGAATTGCCGATACCGCTGTCGTCGGTGAGGAATACGTATGTACCGCCTGTTGCCAAGTCGAAGAATCTCAACATAAATTCAGTTTCTTTGTCTACACCGCTTGCCGCTACAGGGATAAGCTTGATGCCTTTTTTGGCGAAGAGGCGGATAGACTTCTGGAGACTTTTGATGATGTCTTCTTCGTAGTGGGCGGGGGCGTCAAGGATGAGGAATGCGATGCGTGCACGAGCGCCTTCGTCCCAAGAGAGATTTTGCAATGAGGCTTCAAGCGCTGTGTGAACGGCTTCGGGGTAGTCGCCGCCGCCATTTGCGCTTTGGCGTGATACAAATTCCTGGGTCTTTGCGACGTCATCGGTAAAGTCATCGTGGCGCGTGAGGTAATTGTCGCCAACGTCGCGATAGAAGAGTGCTGCTGTGCGTAAGCCAACATTGCTTTCCGAACTCGCATGGTCGATAATGTAATTGAGGTCGGATTTGAGGAACCTGATTTCGTCGCTCATAGAACCTGTGGCGTCAACGATGAATGCGATGTCAGCTGTTGTTTTGGCGGGTTGGGCATCTTTGTCTACAACGGTATTGATGTTGAGCTTGCGGTTATTCCTAGATGAAATTTTAAGTTGCCCATTGATTACAACTCCGTCAACAATTAGCCAAAAATCATTTTTTTGGTTTTGGTATTTATTGAATAAATTAATCCAACAATAAGCGTAACCCGCATTATCTGTTTTGGTTGTGAATTCTACTTGTTTGCCGTTGAGGAGCGTCACGGGAACGTTCGCGATGGCAACGTCGTTTCCATCTACGACTTTTACCGCAACGAGTTGCTGGGGGTAGAATTTCCAGTAGCTCATCTTTCCGTTGTAATCATTGTCGTTGATGATGTTGGCCCAGAATTTCCAATGTTCCAAATCGTTCCATTCACCGGCGGTGAGCAATCCTGATGCTTGCTCATCGGAATGTCTTGCTCTTCTTTTGCGCTTTGTAACTGGTTCATCATCGTCCCAAGAACTGCTTTCGTCGCTGTCAGAAGCGAGGTATACAGTTTTTGATGAAACTGAACGTTCTGAACTTTTTCTAGGAGCAGCTTTGGCTACGACTGATGATTTCTTGGCGTACGTTTTGGAACCGGATGTGGAAAGCATGGATGCGGAACCTCCGAGCAGTCCTGCCAAACCGTCGCTAACTCCAGCTGAACCGGCGGCCCCTTCGGAAAAGCCCGCAGATTTCCCACGTCTTCCCCCAAGAACAGTTTTCCCGCTTGTGTGTAAGCCATCTACGGTTTTTAAGACTTTGCTGATGTCCTTTGAAAATTTGGCATCCGCCATTGAATAAGATGGCGATGTTTTTGACGATGCTGCCAAATATTTTACCGATCCTTTATCGAGGAGTGAAGATGCTTTTGCTTTGGGCTCTCCTTTGGTTTTATGTTCGTGTGATATTGATGGAGAAACGGTCATAACCGTTTCGACTCTGGTTTCATCATCTTCTGAGATTTCTGTGGTTTCTTTATTGGTGTTGTCGCTGCAGTTGATGAACATAAAAGCGCATGCGATTACGGTTGATAAAAAGAATTTGTTTTTCATGATGTACTCCTTTTTTTTATTAAACTAGCACATTCCATGTGGCTAAAACCAACGAACAAAAGCCTAATATGGATAAATGTTTTTTACGAATAAAAGGAAACGATGTTATATTTCAAGTATGTCTAGGTTGTGTCATATTTTGCACTATACTTCTGTCACATTTTTGTGCTGTATTTCTTTGTTTACAAATAAAGGCGTTTGTGCGGCGGAACTTAATGGTGTATTTGATGCGGGGTGGACAACGGCGTACCAGTCGCTGGATTCCTTGACGCACATGCATCAACGTTTGCAATCACTCGGAATGGAATATATCGTATTGCAATATGCTGCAGTTGAAGCGACTCATTTGTATTACCCTTCGCAACTCGATTTTTTGCAGAATACGCAGTACAAGAATAATCAACTTTTCCCGAAGAGTATAGAGGCTGCAAAAATTGCAGGAACCAAAATTTGGCTTGGGCTTTATTACAATGGAAATGATTGGTTTGCTCCACCGACGATTACACAACTTGATACTTTGTCTGCGAGAAACGTTCATGTTTTAAATGAGCTTTATGAATTGTATGGTTGCGAGACTGTAATTGAGGGCGTATATATCCCGCAAGAAATTGCGCGTTATTATTGGGATGGACTCCGCGATGATGCGACTGTAGAATCGCTTGTGACTCATTTTTTGAAACCAATTGTGGATGCTGCGAAGGCGATTGGTTGGAAGGTTATGACTGCTCCGTTCTACAACCAGAATTTGGAATCTCCCGAAAAATTGCAATTGTTTTTCGAAAAACTTTTTGCAGCGGGATTCAAGCCTGATGTGATTGCGGTTCAAGATGGCATTGGGGCAAGTGATGCCGGAAAGGCTCATGCAGATATTGCGACAGTCGGAAATTACGAACGTGCGGTAGCACAGGCTTGTGCAAAATACGGAATTGAATTTTGGGTCGATGCGGAATTGTTCCGCACGGATGATTCTAAAGCACTTGCGGATAGTGCGCGAATTTCGGCTCAACTGGATACGGCGCATGTAGCGGGCGCTGTGAATGTTATCGGTTATGATTTGGCTGTCCTCGGGAATGCCGGGCTAGATTCGCTTGAAAAGTGGAAATCGCAGATGGTCGGGCTTAAAAAATCGCGCAATCTAAACAAGAATTCGCGAAAACTGCGGAAATTTTACAAGCTGAATGGCGCGCGAGTCTATCTTGACCGTCGTTAAAATTTTATAATTCAATAAAAAAGGAGCGTCTATGCGCAAAAATCTCGGAGTAAAAACGTATCTGTATCCGCAGCCGACTTTGGTCATCGCCACCTATAACGAGGATGGCTCGACGAACGCCATGGTGGCCGCTTGGGGTTCTATCAGCGACAACAATCAGGTTGCAATTTACGTGGCCAAGACTCACAAGACCATCCCGAACATTCTTGCTCGCAAGGCTTTTACCGTGAGCATGGCGACGGCAGATCATATTAAGGCTATCGACTATTTGGGCATTACCAGTGGTAATCGCGTGGCTGATAAATTTGCGAAGGCTGGCTTTACATCCGTCAAGAGCGAAAATGTCGATGCCCCGCTTGTTGCTGAATTGCCGCTTGCGCTCGAATGCAAGCTCGTGAGCTATGACGAAGACTCTGAACTCCTGCTCGGTGAAATCGTGAACGTCACTGCCGACGAATCCGTGCTTGATCAAGACGGAAAACTCTCCGTTGAAAAGCTTGCTCCGGTTTGCTACGATTCCGCAGGTCACGGCTACTACGTGATGGAACGCCGCGTGGGCAATGCCTTTAGCGACGGGAAGAGCATCTAAGAGTTGCTTGCAATAAAATTGCTTATACAAAAAAAGGTGACCACAAATGGCCCCCTTTTTTGATAATAAAGTAAGAATCCGTTACGGAACGTCGTTTGGCAAAATGCCGTACTTACGTACAGTTGCCAGGTCGACGATTTCAGATTTTCCTGTGGAGAAGTTCTTGGCTTCGACTTCTGCGTTATAGGTCTTTATGGCTGAGTTGATTGCGTCTGCTGCCGTTGCCTTGCTGTTCGAAATCATGGTTGTTTCAATGAAGTCGTAGACTTTTGAATCTTTTTCAGAGTGCCAACCGACAAAAGAGTGTCCAGGAATGATAACCAATACAGCCTGGAATCCCATAGCTTCAAGAATTGAGGCGAATAATGTACTTGTTTCGATACAGATGCCTTGCTTTTTGCGGAGCGTTTCGACGGGGTATTGAATTTTTTGTCCGACGCTACCGAGGCTTTCGTTTTGCACGTATTTAATCTTTCTCTTCTGCAAAACGCTGAATAGAGCAGAAACGACTCGTCTTGAGCTTTGGGCAATGCTTGTGTCTGCTGTGTATTTCTGATAAACTTTAAGTGTGGTGTCTGGCAATGTGCGAGAAATTTCAGTCAAAATATGAGAGATGGAATCTGCATTGGGAGTTACCCAGACGGAGTACCACCAGTTGATGTTTTTTACGCCTTCAAGTTCAGTACCAAAAACTTGCATCGGGTGGATGGTCACTGGCGAAGAACCGTTGAAGAAGAGTATCTGGTGGTCGTTTTCGAGTGCGTAAGCGCGAATTTCGTATTGAGCCTTTTCAGAGCTTGTTAATTTAGCAAGCGCCTTGTTGTCAAATTTGAATTTCGGAGAGAACTTGGCTGATGTATCGGGGTTGACAAAGCTAGTGACGCTAGCTGTGTCGGTAAATCCTGGAATCCATGCCTGCACCATGATTTTCTTGTAGTTGCAGGGGGCGGCATTCTTGGTGGATTTGAGACATTGATTTCGAACGCTAACAGAAAGGGGGACGAAATTGCTGTCCTTGCCGCTTTTGAATGTCTTATACATCAAGGGGTATTGATTGGCGAAGGAACCATAGATATTTTCTTTGGCGTAATAGATAAATCCGTCAAGGGAACGGATGGTTGTCTGTGAATAAATGTCGCTGTAGACGCTGTCGTAGAGTTTGGTATAGAGATCTTCGTAGTCGGCATCTCTGAGGCTGTCCAACAAAGCGTTGCGAACAGAATCCATCCATTTGGATGCGAACGTGTTATCGAAAAGGGCGTTATAAACCGTATCGATATAGGGCTTGGCATAAAGTGTATCCCAAAGAGATCCTGTGATTTCTTCACGGATGACGTTTGCAAGAGAGTCTATGTTGACTTCTGCGTCTTTTCCGTTTTTGCCGTCTACGCCATTTTCTCCCGAGCAGGCACACAGCACGATAGCAAATGCTATAATGCCTTTAAAAAGTTTTTTCATTGGTTTCTCCTTGTATTGATTTTAAATTTTTAGTACAAGTACCATTCCCATATGAGATCGTACTTGGTTGCGTTATAATCGATTTGTTCGACTTTGGAATTATTGGCGAGTTTTCCAATATTGGTTTTTGTATAGCATTTCCCTGATGACATGTCGTCATTGCTAAATGCGTCTTTATCTATAACCTTTGGGCAAACCTTTATATCCTGAGTTCCATTAGGGACGAAAATTGTGGTTGTTGCTGTTCCGCTCCAAGAACCTTGATCTTGCAGAGAAAGTAAAGTCCCTGTTGATTCTGAATCAGATTGTCCGCCTGAAGCGATAAAATAGATGGTAAAACTGATAGTTGGATCGCCGTCGGAGTATGCACCTCCTGCTGAAATTCCATCCCAAGCAGAAGTCAATTGATTATAATATGTGAGTGTAAACTTCATGGTCTTACTTTGAGTCAAGTAATTGTATGAAGTTGTGCTTGAATTGCTGCTCTTATAACTGGAGCTAGAGTAATAGTAGTTGTAGTAACTAGACGAACTTTTGGCGGTGTTGCACTGGTAGCCATAATTGGAGCAGCACCAGGATGCGGAATGGTTGCTAGTTCCGTAATAGCAATCGTTTTGCTCTCGTTGCTTTATTTGTTCTTCTCTTTGATATTCTTGGTCTTCTGCGTATTGTCTTTCTGCTGCGCTGACGTATTCGTTTACGGACTCCATGGGGCTTTCGTCGGCACAGGCAATAAAAAGGAGTGATGTGATGAAAAGTAAATTGAATTTATTTGTCATTTTAAGCTCCTTTTAGAATGCTGCTTCCATTTTGAGATGCCAACTATTGCCGTTTTCGTAGGCTTGCTCTACACCGTCTTTGTAGGCGCGGAAGTTCCCTGCGAACCATTGGACTTCAAGTGAAAAATGGCGTGTTAATTCTATGCCAAATCCCAAAAGATTGATGAATTCCCAATCAGAGGATGCTGCTACATCATCATAACTGTCGTCATACCACCAATAGTCGAGGACATCAAGCTCAAGCCATTGATAGATGGGCTTGCGAATATGGAAATTGGCGCTGATGAAAAGTGAAATTGGGGATGAACCCAAGGGAATGCCAAAGCGGAAACCAAGCGGAATTTCTGCCATTATTGTATTGAAACCGAGAGATGCGATAGAAAAATTGTATTCCTTAGCCCTTTGTGAAATACCGTAATCGCCGGTATGGTATACAACATTAATCCCGGAATTAAATGATATAAAACGATTAAGGTAATGCCTAAATACAAAGCCTGCGTTTAGACCGAATTCGCTATCGCTACCGTAGTCTATTAAATTGCTTCCATAATAATCGTAACTTTTAGGCGATTCATATGCAAGTGTAAATCCTAAGTAGTTGCTTGATTTCTTTTTGGAACGTATTTCTAGGTTGTTTGGGGTGACTTCGTTGGAAGTTGACCCAAAATTATTGTTTTGCGCGGAGACGATTCTTGTGTCTTGGGACTTGTTGACGGGAGCTTCTTCGATTGATTTTTCTTCAACGGGCTTTTCTTCAGCAATCGCTTCATCTTTATTTGCTTGGACTGCGTTGATGCTGTCGAGGAGGGCTGTGCAATGGCAGCTATTTTCAACTTTTTGGCAAGTTTGATCTGTATTATTTTGACAAGTTGTGCAAAGTTCAATGCACATGTTTTGTGCAAAAAGCGAAACCGTTAGTAAAAGAACTAACGCGAGAATCGCTTGAATGTTGTTTCTCATTTTAACTCCTTGAGACGAGGCTGCTATACAGAATTCAAGGTGCCAAATGCCCCAAAAAACGGTTGCAGGTACTCGTTATGTAGCGTAAAAATAAGAAAATGTTTACATTAGTTCAAGGTTTTTGCAAAAAAAGCGTTGCCACCCAGTCAACGTCTGCTGTTACGGTAAGAGTCTGTAGTCCGCATGCTGCTGCGGCGGCGGTGTTGATAGGGCTATCGTCGAGGAATATCGTCTCGGCGGGGGTGGCTCCGAGTTCGCGAATGGCGGTCTTGAAAATCTCGGGGTCGGGCTTTTGCAAATGGAGCTCCTGGCTCAAGAAAATCTTGTCGAAGAAATCTTCGAGGCGGTTGCTGTTTGCGTTGAACCAGTTTTTGCAACTACATTTCCAATGAAGCTCGTTTGTATTGCTCAAAAGCGAAACGCTTGCGACGCCTTTTGTTTTGCGTAAGCGACGGAGAGCTTGCAATTTGCGGTCTGCAACGCCCAGGCAAATGGAATTCCATGCTTCCTCGATATCGCGCGGCGTTGTCAGGCTTGCTGTGCATTTGGTGTTAGAATCGGCAACGCACTTGCTTGCGACTTGCTGGCAGAATTCTGCGGTCGTCACAAACCCAAGCTGGTAATCTTCCATCAGTTTGTAGACAAAACTGCCCGGCTCAAGTTCGGTGGGCGGCAAGCCGAGTGCGACAAATCGTTCGTAAGCGTTTTTCATGCGGATGTCCAAAAGAACTCCGCCTAAATCAAAAATGTAGTTCTTGAGCATGTCGCAAAGATAGAAATTTAAGATGGCGATTTTTCGCTCAATTCTAATTGCGATAGCGTGGCGGCAACAGTTGAAACGCCTCCGATAAATGCTGCGATAAATGATCCGCAGATAAGGTAAAGCGGTAACGAATAAACGGCTCCGGTGGCGAATGCGACGAACTTTAATTTATGAGTTTCCTTGCGGCTATCCTTAGGGGACAAACGCCAACGTTCGTAGGTGTAGTCCATAAATCCAAAGCCAAAGTAATACGCGTTGATGATGAATATCAAGATGAGCGATGCGATGCTCCCCGCGACAGGAATAAAATTCAATAGCAGGCAAAGTGCGGTCAATATGAGCTGCTTGGCTGTGTTGCGGATGGCGATGCGGAGGGCTCGCCAAACGTCGCGGAAAGTTTGCTTCATGTCAAACGGGAATTCTTTCCCGGTGAGGATTGTTTCGGTCTTTTCGGAGAGGAACGTGTAAATGGGCGACATCAAAATGTTGACAATCGTTCCGCCAATGAAAACGAACAGCGCAAAGAATACGATGGGGAGGATAATCTTGATGGCGACCATGCCGGCGTGTATCCAGCCGTTCATGTTTTCGGCGCTGCGCTCGATGATGCCGTTGATCCAGTCTCCGATGCCAACGCCCGAGTAGATGAATGCGACTACGACGATGATGTTTAAAATGGCGGGGATGAGCAAATATTTAGTGAGCTTGTTTGCACGGATGAGGCGGATTGCCGTGATGTAAGAAGCGAATCCGGTCTTGATTTGCTTTGCGAGAGATATGTTTTGTTGTTGCATTGTTTTAAATATAAGAAAGCCTGCGATTGGGGAAATCGCAAGCTTGATGATTAGAGTGTGGTTTGTTATGAAAAAGAACTTATTTTACGGAAACGCTCTTCATTGCAGAGCCGAGCTTTACCATATAAACGCCTGCGCTATGGAACTTGTTCTTGATGGCGCTCTGGATATCGCTTGTGGCATTTACGTTTCCGAGGAATTTGCCCTGCATATCGAAAACCTGTGCGCTAGTGATTGTGTTTGTTTTCGGTGTAAATTGGGGAAGGGCCGTGGAGCTTGCTTCGCCTGTGTAGACCTTGGCGTAGGCAAAGTCTAGTGTGCCGGAGGCGTTCCCGTTTTCGGGATATTGGCCCGCTTCGCCGAGAACCTTTGCTTCGTACATGGAATTGCCGAGTTCAAGACCTAGGCTCTTCCAGCCGTCAAAGTGAGCGGTAATATCGATGGTGCCGCAGGCGCGTTTGGTCTTGCGCACGCTAAAGTATTGCGTGAAGGGAGTGTTGTCGCCTTCGATGGATCCGCGCTGGACTTTGTCGACGTAGACTTCATAGACCGCACCGTCAACGGTGATGGTGCCGCGCAGACCGCATTCGTCGCAGCCTGCGGTGGATTTGCCGATCCAGTTCGGGCGATACGGGCTCCAGGTGTCGACGATGTACCATTCAATGAGCGGGTCTTGCGACCAACCGTAAACACCGATGTAGGAGTAAGTTACGTTGGAATAGCTTTTGAAAGACGGGTCGGTCAGCTTGAAGTCGGCGTAAAGGTGTCCGAGGTCAGTGTACTTGAGCCCGCTGTTCATGCCGTAGCGGATGCCTTCGCGGCAGAGGTAATCGTTCACGTTGTTGAATTCGCAAGAGAACGAACCATCGGTGTAGAATGTGGCGGAGTTGTTGCCGATGTCGGCCCAGAGTTCGTAACTGTAGTTACCGATATCGTTAATGTCGTTGGAGGTGACGACCGTGCTTTCGCCGCTGTGAGTTGCTGAGTTGCAAAAATTCTGGGAATAGGCTTCTGTGGCAAATGCAACGGCAAGACTCAAAACGAAAAATTTCGAATTTCTCATAAAACATCCCTTTTTTATACTCCAAAGGTAACTTTTAATGGGGTGGTTGGGGTATCCATCGTAAACTAAAATTTCAAAAGTGTTGCAGATGTTTTAATGTGTTTCGGCCTTCTTTCTGCGGTTTCCGGACGGCTTTTTTGAGCCTTACCCCCAAGTGTCGAAAATTTGACACTTTCTTTTGCTATATTCGGTAGACCCCCGAACGGGGTGTCTGGCAGCGGTGGTTGCCAGGCTTGTGTCACCGAGGGCCGTGCGGGCTGTGCTATCCAATGAGGGGTGTATGGCTCGGTGGACCCCAAATCCGGAAACGGAATCTACAAGTAGGAATCTCAAATGGATTTTTCTGCGATTATTGCTGAAGAGCTGAATCTTGAAGTGTGGCGCGTATCTAAGGCGCTCGAACTTATGGACCAGGGGGGCACGATCCCCTTTATCGCCCGTTACCGTAAGGACCAGACGGGTACATTGAACGAAATTGAACTCCGCGACATCAGCCACCGTCGCGACTACCTCCAGGAACTTGTGGACCGCAAGGAAACGATCCTCAAGAGCATTGAGGAACAGGGCAAGCTCACGCCGGAACTCAAGGCTCAGATTGAAGCTTGCAAGGACAAGACTCTTCTCGAAGATATTTACGCTCCGTTCAAGCCGAAGAAGCGTACTCGCGCAACGATTGCAAAGGAACTTGGTCTGGAACCGCTCGCCCGCCTGATGTGGGCTCAGGAAAATACCGGAAACACGGCAGAAGAAATTGCACGCATTTATTTGTCCGAAGAAAAGGGCCTTGCCGACCCGCGTGCAGCTCTCAAGGGTGCTGCAGACATCCTCGCCGAAGAAGTTGCAGACAACGCCGAATACCGTCAGTACCTCCGCAACAAGGTCGAAAAGACTGGCGTCATGGTTTCCAAGGTCAAGAAGGATTTCGAAAAGCAAGAAACCAAGTTCAAGGACTACTACGACTTTAGCGAACCGGTCTCTAAGATTCCGAGCCACCGCATGCTCGCTCTCCGTCGTGGCGAAAAGGAAAAGGTGCTCCGCCTCTCCATCGAAGTCCCGAACGAAGAAATGATCGGTTACCTCCAGAATCAGGTCATCAAGCACGACTCTGTCTGGAAGCCGTACCTCGAAGATATGTGCAAGGACGCTTGGGAACGCTTGCTCCAGCCGAGCATGGAAAGCGAAGTGCGCCTCCTCCTCAAGGACAGCGCCGAAGAAGAAGCTTTCAAGGTGTTCTCCAAGAACCTCCAGGACGTTTTGCTCGCCGCTCCGGCAGGCCATAAGGCTGTGCTTGCCCTCGACCCGGGTTTCCGTACGGGTTGCAAGGTCGCTGTGCTCGACAAGAACGGCAAGTTCATGGATCACGGCATCATCAAGCCGCATGAACCTTGGAACGACAAGGCCGGTGCCGCAGTTTATCTGATGAGCCTCATCGACAAGTATCAGATTGACCTCATCGCTATTGGTAACGGTACAGCTAGCCGCGAAACGGACGCTTTCTGTGGCGAAATGGCCCTCAAGTTCAAGGGCAAGGTTCCGCCGCGCGTTATCGTCTCCGAAGCTGGTGCATCTGTCTATAGTGCAAGCATGATCGCTATCGCCGAATTCCCGAAGGAAGACGTGACGACCCGTGGCGCTATTTCTATTGGCCGCCGCTTGCAGGACCCGCTCGCTGAACTTGTCAAGGTCGATCCGCAGTCCATTGGCGTGGGTCAGTACCAGCACGACGTGAACCAACGCGAACTCAAGAAGCGTTTGGACGAAGTTGTGGAAAGCTGCGTGAACATGGTCGGTGTCGACGTGAACAGCGCTTCTGCTCCGCTCCTCTCTCATGTGGCTGGCCTCAGCAACACGCTCTCTGAAGCGATTGTGAAGTACCGCGAAGAAAATGGCGCTTATGCAAGCCGTGAAGATTTGAAAAAGGTCAAGGGCTTTGGCCCGAAGGCTTTTGAACAGGCCGCAGGCTTTATGCGTATCCCGGGTGCTGAAAACCCGCTCGACGATTCCGCTGTGCATCCTGAAAACTACGCCCTCGTCGAAAAGATGGCTGAAAAGGTCGGTGTTCCGGTCAAGGAAATGGTCGGCAATGCCGACGCTGTGAAGGGCATCAAGCTCGACGAATTCCTCTCCGACGAAGTCGGTCGTGCTACTTTGGAAGATATCCTCAAGGAACTCCAGAAGCCGAGCCGCGACCCGCGTAAGGAATTCCGTTATGCTAAGTTCGATGACCGCATCAAGACCATCAACGACCTCGTGACGGGTAGCTGGATGGAAGGTGTCGTGACGAACGTGGCTAACTTCGGTGCTTTCGTGGACATCGGCGTGCATCAGGACGGTCTCGTTCACATTTCTGAAATCAGCGACAAGTATGTGACGGACGCTAAGGACGTGCTTACTGTCGGTGACGTGGTGAAGGTCCGCGTGGTTGCTGTCGATGCAAACCAGAAGCGCATCAGCCTTTCCATGAAGCAGGAACAGACGGACGGTGTTGCCGGTGCTGGTGTGAGCGGTCCTCGCGGTCAGCGCGTGGGTGGCCCGCGTGGTAACTTCGGTCATCGCGACGGTGGTGCTCGCCCGCAGGGTGGCATCCAGGGTCATGCAACGATTGCCGACCTCAAGAACAAGATTGCCGGTAAGGAACGCCCGGGCATGCAGCCGCAGAAGAAGCCGAATGCAGCCCAGCCCGCCAAGCTGAATGCTTTGCTGAAGTCCATGAAGAAGGGATTTTAATGGTGTCATGCCCGCCGCCGAGCGGGCATCCCCTTTCAAAACAAACAAAAACAGCACTCGATAGAATCGAGTGCTGTTTTTGTGTTCAATCTTACAAGATAAGCAAAGCTTCGTACCATCGCGGGGTTCCGCGATAACTTTGCCTAAATGCTCGAATTACGAGAACTTGATCACGCCGGCCGGGCAGCTGTCTGCAGCGTCCTTGATTTCGTTTTCGTA
>Ga0256407_10002033_pt1 | contig 40024 bp, 30 predicted proteins | sample RumenRJG_04DNA_FD_193489 | JGI IMG/M metagenome (GOLD analysis project Ga0256407, IMG submission 193489) | Bovine rumen microbial communities from Lethbridge, Alberta, Canada - RJG_04 | ecosystem: Host-associated > Mammals > Digestive system > Stomach > Rumen | place: Canada: Alberta... | reverse complement strand
AAAACTCACCTAACTGACCTGTTCGATAAGACTAAATTCAACGATGTCAAAGAACTCGATTGTCCCCTCTTTCCGGGGCTATTTGATTAATATTTAACTCGTCCCAATTTTAACGGGACACTAATGAGACTCTTTAAAGAATTCTCTACGCGATTGGATTTCTTCGTTTTGTTTCTTCTCTTCCATAATGTTAAAGATTAATCGTTTCCCTTACTCACTTACAGGCTTTTCAGGCTACTCCTTGTAATATATTATCACGATGCAAAAGTACTGTTATCCCTCCATACTCTCCACGCCCGATATGGGCGCCATGCCCACATCGGGCGTCCCGCATTATTCTCGCTATCATCTACTGTAGCCTTTCCGACAGACACTGATTGTCTTTCAGACACTGTGAGTACAGGCCGAAGAAGTCCACTCCCATAGCCAGGCTTATGGCCAGCAGCTGCCGGGTGTCGATGGTGGGCTTGGCGAAAATCTTCTGCACGGTGCGCGGATGCACATGGATGCGGTCGGCCAGCCACTCGTTGGTGTGGCCCTGCCGCCGTAGTTCCTCCCTGATTGTCTGTCCGATATGTATCTGCATAAAAAAACCGCGAGCTTTTTGTCGGGCTCGAGGTTCTGGACTACCTACTATTCAAACAAGAAAGCTCACGGATGCCGTGAGCGATCTGCTTTCTGCTGAATAGTGCAAGAATTTGTCCAGAATTCGAGCCGCACATTATAAGCACAATCGCTGATTATGTTATTGTCTATTTTTTCTTTTCCTTACATGTCTATTGTAATTACGTTACACGAACATTCCTTTGCCGCGAGAATAGTCGCCTTTATTCTATTCTGTTGTCCTCGGGGGCGGCAAGCCAGACGATGAGGTAGGCCCAGAAGCCGAGGCTGCCGAAGAGCAGTGCCACGAGGAAGACTATGCGGACCACCGTGGGGTCCACGTTGAGGTATTTGGCCAGGCCGCCGCAGACGCCGGCGATGCGGCGGTCGGTGGTGCTGCGCGTCAAGCGCTTGTAGTTGCCGTTGTTTTCCATTGTTTTATTAATCTGATTTATATGAAACCCCTACGGGGTTTTAGAATGGGGGATTACCGTGTGTTTGCTATTGATATGAAACCCCTACGGGGTTTGGGTGGTGCGGATTATCGGGTGTTTACTATTGATATGAAACCCCTACGGGGTTTGGGTGGTGCGGATTATCGGGTGTTTGCTATTTATATGAAACCCCTACGGGGTTATTTATCGAAGTCACCATTACCAATTCAAAACTCTTAACTCATAACTCTTAACTCATAACTCCTAACTCCTAACTCTCACAGCTCCACCTCCTCGCGGAACTGCGGTATGCTGATGTGCTTCCAGCCGTCCTTGCCGAGGGTCTCGGCGAAATGCTGCTGCGTCTCCTCTTCGCCGTGGACGAGGAAGAGGCGCTTCACCTTCTTCTTGTCCTGACAGCCTATGTAGCGCATCATCTCGCGATAGTCGCCGTGGCCGGAGAGGGAGTCTATGCGGCGCAGCTCGGCGCGCACCTTGTGGCGCTGGCCGAAGATGCTGACCTCCTCGTCGCCACGCATAATCTTGGCGCCCAACGTGCTCGGCTCGCAGTAGCCCACGCAGAGCACCGTCGTGGCGGGGTTGTCGATGTGGTTGGCCAGGTGGTGCTTCACGCGGCCGGCCTCCATCATGCCGCTGGCGGCGATGATTACGCAGGGCTTGTGGCGCACATTGAGCTGCTTGCTCTCCATGACGGTGTGTATGTAGTGCAGACGGTTGAACCCGAAGGGGTCGGGGTCTGTCTGGCAGTACTCGGCGATGGCGTCGTTGAAGCACTCCGTGTGCAGCCGCATGATGTCCGTGGCCGAGATGGAGAGGGGGCTGTCGACGAACACGTCGATGTCCGGCAGCAGCTTGCTGTGCTCCAGACGGTCGAGGGCATAGATGATTTCCTGGGCGCGCCCGATGGCGAAGCTGGGTATGATGAGCTTGCCCTTCTTCTTGGTGCAGGTGTCGAGCACGGCCATCAGCAGCTCCTGCTCGGCGCTCTCCATGCTCTCGTGTAGGCGGTCGCCGTAGGTGCTCTCCATGATGAGGTAGTCCACCTGGGGGAAAGGCTCGGGGTCCTTGAGTATCTGCTTGTCGTAGCGTCCTATGTCGCCCGTGAAGCCGAGGCGTATCTTGCGGCGTCCGTCCTTGATCTCGAGGTATACGAGCGCCGACCCGAGTATGTGTCCGGCGTCGAAGAACTCGACCGTCACCTCGCCCTCTATGTTGAACTTCTTGTGGTAAGGCACGCTGATGAAGCAGCTCATGCAGGCCTGGGCGTCCTGCTCGTCGTAGATGGGCTCCACGGGCTCCAGCCCCTGGGCCTTGCGTTTCTTGTTGAAGGTATGCGTGTCCTGCTCCTGTATGCGGCCGGCGTCGGCCAGCATGATGGCGCAGAGGTCGCGCGTGGCGGGGGTGCAGAGCACCGTGCCGCGGAAGCCGTTCTTGTAGATGAAGGGTATCAGGCCGCTGTGGTCAATGTGCGCATGGCTGAGTATCAGGTAGTCGATCTCCTGCGGGTCGAAGCCCAGGTCGCGGTTCATGGCGTCGGTCTCCAGACCCTTGCCCTGATACATGCCGCAGTCGAGCAGTATCTTCACGCCGTGCTTGGTGGTTATCAGGTGTTTGCTGCCGGTCACCTCGCGGGTGGCCCCCATGAATTGCAGTTTCATATCTCGTGTTTTTATTCTATCAATATCCGTTTTGCCGGCGCCGTGCCCACGCTGACGAGGTAAGCCCCCGCCGCCGGCACCACCACCGTGGTGGCCTCGCTTGAGGCGTTGACGCTCAGCAGGCTGCGCCCCTGCATGTCGAAGAGGCGCACCGTCTCCCCCGCCCCGCAGTGCACCGTCAGGCGGCGCCCGTCGACCGTGGCCGACCAGGCCGTGCCGTCGCCGGCCGCGCCGTCGATGCCCTCGTACTCGCCGAAGAAGGCCGTCAGCACCATGTCGCCGTCGACGCTGATGCGGCGCGGGTTGTCGTAGGAGCCGTCGCTCCAGCCGTAGAAGGCGTCGCCGTCCATCGGTATGGCCACGGCCTCGATCTCAGTGCCCACGGGCACCGTGGCGTTGCCCACCACGATGCCGCGCCACGGGTCGCTGCTGACCAGCGTGAGGGTGACGAGCGGGGGCTGCACGGTGTCGGTGAGGCGCAGGGTGTCGCGCTGCACCACATACAGCGTGTCGGTGCCGCCGTTGTAGATGCGCACCGTGTCGTGGACTTCTAAGGTATCTGTCTGCACAACGAGCAGGGTGTCGTGCACATAAGGGAAGAAATGGGCCACATAGCGAGCCCCCGCCGCGGCGGTGACCACGCGCGGGTTAATGGTGTCGCCGTCGCCCCAGCAGGCGAAGAAACAACCCTCGGCGGGCGTCGCCGTGAGGGTCACCTCGGCGCCGTCGGCATAATCGCCGCCGCCGCTGACGCTGCCGCGCTGCAGGTTGTTGACGCCCGTGGCCACCGTCACCACGCAGCCGGCGTCGTCGACGGTGGCGAAAGAGCTCCATGGGCTCGCGGCAGTGTAGGCCGCCACGCAGCCGCAGGGCACCACGAGGGCCACCGCGGACAGCGGCACATCGTAGAAGGCGGTGGTCGCCGTCACCGGCGGCGCGGCGCGGCGCACCGTGACCATCTGCAGCGACGTGCAGTTGTAGAACGCCGACGATCCGAGGGAGTCGACGGTAGATGGCAACGTAATGGCATTCAAGGCCGTGCAAAGGCCGAAGGCGTTGGCGCGCACCGCGGCGACGCCCTCGCCGAGGGTCAAGGCCGTCAGGCCGTTGCAGCCGTAGAAGGCATGATGCTCGACGGCCACGACGGTGTAGCTCACGCCGTCGTGGCTCACCGTCCCGGGGATGGCGAGCGCACCCGTGGGCCGCACGTAGCCGTTCCAGCCCTGCGCCGGCACAGCAGTATTGGCCGGATAGACGACCTTGACGCCGCCGGTGCAGTAGGTCAGATACAGCGTCTGCCCCGTCGGCGCGGTGGACGAGAAGTCGTACGCCGCAGCGCGCAGAGCGCACAACAGCAGCAGCATAATGGCAGTCAATCCCTTGCGCAGACTCATACCTTCGGTTTCTTTACTGTTACGGCATATTTAACGTCCCAACCACCATTATATTGTATACACAAACAAAATATTTTCGCCTCCGGCCCAACCCTCACTCCCCTCGCCCCCACCCCCCGCTCCCTCCCCATCCCCCACGGCCCCCCTACGGAGTCCCTTCGGACCCGGTACGGCCGTTCTTCAGTAGTTCTTCAGTAGTATTTCAGTGCTACACTGAAGAACTACTGAAGAAGTATCGTTGAAGTATCGTTGAAATGCCGTATCAAGTGCGTACCAAAACGGGTGGGAAAAGGGGGTGCGGACGGCACGGAAAGGGCTTTTTTGCAAAAATAACGAAATAAAAGGATAAACATAAGTTTTTTTTTGTAAATTTGCAATTTACTTTTCCTGCAGCCGGGAAGTATATGGCATTGTATAACAAACAGTAAAGAAACAATACACAAAGAGATAAAGATGGATAAAAAGTCAATCATCGGACTGATTTTGATATTTGGCATCTTCGTGGGCTACATGTTCTGGGTGGCCCCGTCGAAGGAGGAGATGGCCGAGCGCCAGCGCGTGTACGACAGCATGGTGCTGGCCGACGTCGAGGCCAAGCGCGTGGAGGACAGCATCCTGGCCGAGAAGGCGCGGCTCGACAGCCTGGCCGCCGAGGGCGACACGATGCTGCCCGGCGTGCAGCGCCGCGTGCAGGACATGGGCCTCTTCAACACCGCCGCGCAGGGCGACGTGCGCAGCCTCACCATGAGCAACAGCCTGATGACCGTGGAGTTCAACACCCTCGGCGCCCGTGTGGACCGTGTGGTGCTGGCCGACTACAAGACCTACGACAGCAACGAGCTGGTGCTCATCACCCCCTCGGAGGACAACATGAACCTCGTCTTCTCGACCGAGGACAACCGCGTGGTGAACACCAAAGACCTGGTGTTCAAGCCATACGTGAACGGCAAGCCTGTGGAGGCTGCCGGCAGCACGCTGGAAGTCGGCGAGAACGACTCCGCGGCGCTGTGCTTCAGAGCCGAGATCGAGGGCGACAGCAGCCTGCAGGGCGCGACGCCTTACCTGGAGTTCCGCTACACCATGCGCGGCGACAGCTACGAGGTGGGCTTCGACATCAACTTCGTGGGCCTCGGCAAGGTGGTGCGCAACACGCCCTACATGGACTTCCAGTGGCAGAACCGCATGCTGCGCCAGGAGAAGGTGAACAGCGGCAGCCGCGGCAAGAGCAACCGCAACAGCGACCGCGAGCGTTACTACAGCAGCATATACTACAAGACCCCCAAGGACAAGAACCCCGACAACCTGAGCCTGGGCCAGGACAAGCAGAAGCAGGTGAAGGTGAACCTCGACTGGGTGGCCTTCAAGGAGCAGTATTTCGCAGCCATCATGACCGCCGAGGGCGGCGTGCCTTTCGAGAACGCCGACATCGAGGTGAAGACCGACAGCCGCGACACAGCGCGCAACTACCTGACGGACATGCGCGCCGTGATAGGCCTGCAGTATGACGAGAAGGCTCCGCAGATGCACATGGGCTTCTACTACGGCCCCACGAAGCTGCGCGACCTGCGCGCCATAGGCCGCGGCTACGACCGCATGCTGCCCCTGGGCTGGACGATCATCTCCAAGAGCGTCAGCCGCTACCTCATAGTGCCGGTGTTCAACTTCCTGGAGCAGTTCGGCTGGAACCACGGCATCATCATCATCGTCTTCACGCTGCTCATCCGTTTGGTGCTGCTGCCGCTGGTGTACAAGAGCTACCAGGGCGGCGCCATCATGCGCATACTGAAGCCCGAGATGGACGCCCTCAACAAGAAATACCCGCAGCCCGAGCAGGCCATGCAGAAGCAGCAGCAGATGATGGCCCTGCAGAAGCGGGCGGGCTACAGCCCCATGGCGGGATGCCTGCCGGTGCTGATACAGATGCCTTTCCTGACGGCTATGTTCATGTTCTTCCCCATAGCCATCGAGCTGCGCCAGAAACCGTTCCTGTGGTGCCCCGACCTGTCGAACTATGACTCGATACTCGACTTCGGGTTCAACATACCGCTCTACGGCGACCACATCTCGCTGTTCTGCCTGCTGATGTTCGGCATGCAGTTCTTCTACACGTGGTACACCATGCGCCAGCAGGCCGGCACGCAGAGCATGCCCGGCATGAAGTTCATGATGTACTTCATGCCCTTCATGATGCTCTTCATCTTCAACAGCCAGAGCGCCGGACTGAACCTGTACTACCTCATCTCGCTGACCTTCACGATGACGGTGATGATGCTCATACGCCGCTTCACGAGCGAGAAGAAGGTGCGCGCCCGCATGGCCGCCTACGACCAGAAGCACGCCAAAGACAGCGGCAAAGGCAAGAAGAAGAGCAACTTCCAGCGCCGCCTCGAAGAGCTGCAGAAGCAGGCCGAACAGATGCAGAAACAGCAAAACAGACGATAAAACAACAATATAAACCAAAAAACAACTCAATCATGGTAGTTACATTAGTAACAATTTTTATACTCGGCTATGCTTGCATAGCACTCGAACACCCCCTGAAGATCAACAAGACGGCTTCGGCGCTGCTGCTGGGCTGCCTGATATGGGCGATCTTCAACATGTTCAACGTAAACAACCCCGAGGTGCTGGCTGGCTACGGCGGCATTGACGGCTACCGCTCCTTCGTGAGCTCAAGCCTTGTGGAGAACCTCGGCGAGACAGCGGAGATTGTCTTCTTCCTGCTGGGCGCCATGACCATCGTCACCCTGATAGAGGACTACAAGGGCTTCACGGTCATCACAGACCTCATCAAGACCACCGACAAGAAGAAGCTGCTGTGGATCATATCCATACTGACGTTCTTCCTGTCGGCCCTGCTTGACAACATGACCACGGCCATCGTCATGGTGGCGCTGCTGCGCAAGCTCATCGCCGACAAGAAGGAGCGCTGGCTCTTTGCCGGCATGGTCATCCTGGCCGCCAACGCCGGCGGTGCATGGAGCCCCATAGGCGACGTGACGACCATCATGCTGTGGATCAAAGGCCAGGTGACGACGGTCAACATCATCGTCAAGACCCTCCTGCCGAGCCTCGTGTGCATGGTGGTGCCGGTGCTGGTGCTTAGTGCCACGCTCAAGGGCGACATCGTGCGTCCCGAACAGCAGGACGACGGCGTCAACGTGGCACCGTGGATGCGCCGCCTGGTGCTCATCATGGGTGTCTGCGGCCTCATCTTCGTGCCCATCTTCAAGACCATCACCCACCTGCCCCCCTACCTCGGCATGCTGATAAGCCTGTCGGTGCTGTGGGTGACGACCGAGATACTGAGCCGTCGCCACTCCAAGGAAGGCCACGAGCTGCCCACAGCCGTGAGCACCCTGGAGCATGTCGACGTGCCCACCGTCCTCTTCTTCCTCGGCATCCTGATGGCAGTGAGCTGCCTGAAGGTGGCCGGCATCCTCGGCAGCCTGGCACAGGGGCTCGACTCCATGCGCGGCATCGAGGCTGGCGGCGAAGTGGTAGGCTTCTTCCTCATCGACTTCATCATCGGCATTCTTTCGTCCATCGTCGACAACGTGCCGCTGGTGGCCGCCGTGCAGGGCATGTACCCGATGTCGCCCGAAGGCTTCATCGCCAACCATCCCTTCTGGGAGTTCCTGGCCTACTGCGCCGGCACGGGCGGCTCGCTGCTGATCATCGGCTCGGCAGCCGGTGTGGCCGTCATGGGCATGGAGAAGATAGACTTCATCTGGTACCTCAAGAAAATCTCATGGCTTGCCTTCGCAGGCTACGTCGCAGGCGCCGTGGTCTTCGTGGCCATGAACCTGATGTTCGAGCCCTACGAGTGGTGGAGCCAGATGGTATAAAGTTTAAGGTTTAAAGTTTAAGGTTTAAAGATTCTGATGAGACATCTTTGGACTGAGTTCAAGCAGCGCCCTGTGTGGCGCAAAGTGTTCGACGTGCTGCTGGTGCTCTTCGCGCTGGCAGGCGCCGCTATAATCGGTGCCTGGGGGCTCTACCAGCTGGGCGTCACCAACAACCGGGGGGCCGTGGACAAGAACTACCGCTACCTGATGTCGGTGAGCGAGATGGAAGAGCTCAAGGGCGCCAAGATGACACAGGCACAGATCGACGAGCAGTGGGCCCTGCAGTACGGCCGTCTGGCGGCACTGGCACGCTTCTACCCCGAGAATGCACGTCTGATAATGCGCGCGGCGCAGTTCAGCGGCGACCCGATGGTGGTGAACCGCATGGTGGCTGCCGCACAGATATACATGGAGGAAAACGACAGCATCGACGCGCTGGCCGACCGCATCGGCGCCCTGCTGGCCTCGACACCGCAGCAGCAGCGCCAGAACCTGATACCGTGGATGGCCGAGCCCGCCTGGCCAGCCCTGAAGGAGGCCATACTGCGCGACAGCGCCCTCATCAACGAGGCCGGACGCCTGACGGGCGTGGAGCCGCGCATGATAGTGGGGTGCCTCATTGGCGAGCAGATACGCCTGTTCAACAGCAAGCGCGAGATGTTCAAGAAGTACCTCGGCCCCGTCAAGGTGCTCAGCGTGCAGAGCCAGTTCAGCTACGGCGTCAACGGCATCAAGGACTTCACGGCAGAGGCCGTGGAGCAGCACCTGCAAGACCCTTCGTCGGAGTTCTATATGGGCAAAGCCTACGAGCACCTGCTGGACTTTGAAACCGACGACCACGCCACCGAGCGCTACAACCGCCTCGTGGACTACCGCAACCACCTCTACAGCTATATCTACACGGGCTGCATACTGCACCAGACGATGCTGCAGTGGCGCCGCGCCGGCTACGACATCAGCGACCGGCCCGACGTGCTGTTCACGCTCTTCAACGTGGGCTTCTCGCAGTCGGTGCCCAAGCCCAACCCCGTGCCGGGAGGCAGCCACATAGAGGTGGGCGACCGCATGTACACCTTCGGCGGCATAGGCTTCGACTTCTACTACAGCGGCGAGCTGGCAGACGCTTTCCCCTTCCGCCAGCAGCGCTTCACGCAGAACAACAAGCCCCTCACCGCCGAGGACATAGCCCGCATACAGGACAACATGAGCGACTGCAACCGTCCGGAGAAAGGGCTGGAATACCGCAAAGACAGCACGGCGAGCGCCAACGACTCGGTGCCCGACGCCTTCGGCATAGACCACAGCAAGGTGACGCCGCTGGAGCACACGGTGCAGTGACGTCAAGGCAAAACAACACGCAGGAGGGCGGAACGCATTGTTCCGCCCTCCTGCGTTTTATGACGGCCGGCGTCAGTCGTCCAAGGCCAGGCCGCCGAGGGAGGTCTCCTTGTAGAGGCTGGGGAGGTCGTGGCCGGTGAGCTTCATGGTGCGCACCACCTTGTCGAAGCTGATGATATGGCGGCCGTCGCTCATCATGGCGTAGATATTGATGTCGAGGGCGCGGAGGGCGGCCATGGCGTTGCGCTCGATGCAGGGTATCTGCACCAGGCCGCAGAGGGGGTCGCAGGTGAGGCCCAGGTTGTGTTCCATAGCCATCTCGGCGGCGTACTCTATCTGCTTGGGGCTGCCGCCGAAGAGCTGGTTGCTGGCCACGGCGGCCATCACGCAGGCACTGCCCACCTCGGCCTGGCAGCCAGCCTCGGCTCCGCTGATGGTGGCGTTGTGCTTGATGACGTTGGCGAAGAGGCCGGCGGTGGCCATGGCGCGCAGTATCTCGCGGTCGCCGAAGCCGTGATTTTTCTTCAGGTGGTAGAGCACCGCCGGCAGCACACCGCTGGAGCCACAGGTGGGCGCGGTGACTATCTTGGCGCCACAGGCGTTCTGCTCGCTGGTGGCCAAGGCATAGGCTATGACAAGGGCACGGCTCTGCAGCGAGGGCTTGAAGCCGCTGGCACGCACAAAGTACTGGTGGGCCTTGGAGCGCAGGTGCAGGCCTCCGGCGATGACGCGGTCGTCCTGCAGGCCTTCCTCGATGGTCTGCTGCATCTGCTGCCACATCTCCTCCAGGTAGAACCACAGCGAGCCGTCCTCACACTGCTCCACATACTCCCAGAAGCTGAGGCCCTCCTTGTCGATGTACTCCATAATGTCCTTCATGGTGTTGTGCGGATAAACCTCCCCCTCAGGGGTGATGCCCAGAGGCACCACGCCGTCCTCTGTAGCCAGGTAGCCGCCGCCGATGCTGTAGACCAGCCACGAGTCCACCACCTCGTCCCCGGCGCCCAAGGCCTCGAAGAACATGCCGTTGGTGTGGAATGGCTTGACGATGTCGGCCCGCCACACTATCTCCACCTCCTTGGGGGCGAGGCCGCGGGTGATGGCCATGTCGGTATGGTGCCCACGGCCGGTGGCCGCCAGCGAGCCGTAGAGGGTTACGCGGTAGCGCACAGCCTTGTCCTTGGTGCGTGCAGCGAACATCTCGGCAGCCTTGTGCGGACCCATGGTGTGGCTGCTGCTCGGGCCGTAGCCTATCTTGTATATCTTTTTGATGGTTTCCATAGCATAATAACAAACGAGCCGCCGCAAGAATTATTACTCCATGCACGTGTTTTTTTTCGCGGCTCACCACTCTATGGTGAAGCTGCACTTGCGGTGCGTGAAGCCGTTGTGGGCTATCTTGTACTGCCGGCAGTGGCATCCGGCAGCGGCCTTTGCCATGCCTTCCATGCGCTCCCGGCACGCCTTGGCGCCACCCTTGCCGCCACTGGCCACATACTTGAGATGGTTGTCGCCATGGGCGACAGTCTCCTTCTCCGTGAAGCCCAGCGCGCAGGCGATGCTGTCCATGCGCGAGTACTCAGCATAGCATTCGAAGGCCTTGATGGCGTCAGCGGACTCCCCCATCTCTCCATCTGCCGCTGCGAGCGCAAGCGAAGCCTCCTCCAGGGCGGCATCGGCTTCGGCAAAGCCTGTGTCGATGTTAGCGTCACATTCGGACATGATACCGTCCAGCGCCAACGCAAGGCCTATCATCTGCTGTATGGTGGTCTCGCCGAAGGGGTCTTCCGGACGGCCATCTTTACCGTAGAAATAGAGCGCAGCCGGGCGGTCGGCCTCTTCGACGCCGATGCGGAAGGTGATGGCGCTGTCGGCAACAACAATGTCGTCGATGGCGATGACGATGCTGTCCACGACCATAGTCAGGGCATTGTCGGCACCGCGCGTCAGCGTCACGGACTGTTCCGGCCCTCCAAGGCGGAACTCACCCCCACGGCTGCTCCAATCGCTCGGCTTGCCGTTCATCACATACCGCGTTGCCAAGCAACGCCGCACGCCGTCGCGCATAGAGAAAGCCGACTTCTCGCGGAGGAGCACATACTGCGTGTCGGCCATACTGACCACAAGGGCGGCGTCGCAGTTCTGCATACGGGCCCGCAGCGCCACATTCTCCGGCGTAAGGGGGTAGCTGGTCATGATATCCACAACCTCCCTCCTCCAGCAGCCGGCGGCAAGCAAAGCCACCGCTGCCATGGCTAATAAGATCTTACCTGTTTTCATATCACATCGTCTAATGTCAGTTCGTCAATACCGATGCCCAGCTGCTTCATCCGCTGACGGATGAGCGGCAGGTCCTCTTCGAGGAACTCGCGCCGCTGTATGGCGAGTATCTTGTCCTTGGCGTCGGCGCTGGCGAAATAGCCCACGCCGCGGCGGTTGTATATGATGCCCTCCTGCTGCAGGTAGTCGAACGAGCGCATCACCGTGTTGGGGTTTACGCCATAGGCCACCGCCACGTCGCGCACCGACGGCATCCGCTCGTCGGCCGCCGGCGTGCCTGCCACCAGCTGATCCATCAGCCGGTCGGCAATCTGCTGGTATATCGATTTCTGTTTCCTGAAGTCCATAACTGTTTTCCTCAGATTAGTTTAATGACATCCACTATCATGTCCACACCATCCACCGTCACCTGGCAGCTACCGTCGCCGACAATGGTTTTCTTGTCCTTCTTCACCGAAGGCACATCGCAGCGCAGATGGTTCAACACGCCGTCCATCTCGATGGTCAGGCCCGCATCGGGTGCTACCTGCAAGGCTAACAGGCATCTGACGCCGTCCATGGTTATCTCGTCGGGCATGGCGGTATAGAGGGCGTTGACGTTCACATTCACTCCGTCGACGGTCAACTCGTTGTGCTTAACACGGTCGATAACCAGACGTGTATCCACGCCATCTACCTCGATATCATTGAGCGGCATATCGCGCGGCACCTCGATGAAGAGGTGTTTCCTCATCCCCTTGAGGCGCTTCGCGCTGTAGTTCTTCCCACTCTTGCATACGTTGATGTGCAGACATCCGTCCTCATCGAAATAATGGTGCACACGGAAAGTGTCGGTCAATTCCCCGACCGACTCCTCGCGGAGGCGCACTTCCGGTCCGTCGCCATGTATGATGTCTATATCACCGCCATACCAGTCGATGTCTATATCGCTTATAGTCTGCCCATAGGTGGCATCACCGCTCTGGTAACGCTCGGGGTTCTCATATTCAAAGCCGACTTTCTGTGTGTTGACACTGCATCCCACCATCAGCACCGTTGCCATCAAGGCGAATATTATTCTACGTGTCTTCATAACTCTTAACTTTTAACTATTAACTCTTAACTTTCAATAGGCCATACGGTTCAGGCGGCGCCAGCTGAGCCAGCCGAAGAGGGCTATCATCAGCACGTCGAAGCCCAGGGCGAGCCCGAAGAGCCAGTTGGCCATCGCTTCCCCACTCATGCGCTCGGGCAGCTGCATGAACCAGTCCACGAAGCTGCTGTCGGAGAAGACGGCCACCATCACCGGCACCAGCACGATGCTGAGCACGAAGTTGATGACATAGAGCCAGAGGATGGTCTGCAGCACCTTGTGGCGCTTGAAGATGGTGCTGGTGAAGACGAACGAAAGCACGGTGGCAATATAGCCAATCCAGCAGCACACATTATACATTGTGCCGAAGAGCAGGAAGGCATCAACATCCTCATTAAACCTTGGGGCTACTTCATTAAGGGCTGCCATGTTAAAGGTGAAGGGGAAGCCAATCTCGCCCTGCCATATCCACTCCTGCCACGGGCCGAAGGGGACGACGGTGAGGAACATATCGAGCACCATGCTGCCCAGGTAGACGGCCAGAGGGCACACGATGAGCGAGAAGAGCAACGCCGAGCAGAACTTCTCCGCCTTCGAGGCGGGGAGCATGGCGTAGTAGATGCCCTCGCCATGCAGGTTCCACGTGCGGTACATGCGCGAGGGGGCCATGATGGCGGCCACGTAGGCCACGCCTTCAATCATGATGAGGCGCATGTCGGCCGGCATGTGGGCGTCGCCGCCGCCGAAGACATACATCATCAGCCACGCGGCAAACGGCAGGGCGGCCAGGATAATCATTGTGGTGCCGAACATCGGCCACATATTGCGAAAGTCTTTCGCTACGACTTTACAGAAACGGTTCCAATCCATAAGGTTTAAAGTTTACGGTTTAAGGGTCAGTAACCCATTCTTTTTATTCTTCTCCAACTGTAATAGACGAGCAGGGTGATGAGCAACACCTGCATGCCGAGGCCGATGTTGTTCACCCAGCCATAGATGGAGCCAGTAGCAACATTCATTACACGGTCGGCAAGGTCAATCTCTATGCCCAAGTCAGCGACAAGCCACGCAGTAACGAGAACCGAGACGACGCTCACCACGAAGCCGATGCCGAAGAGGCAGAGCATGGTCAGCGCGGTCTTGCTCTTGCGGAAGAGCGTGTTGCCGAAGACGAAGGCCATGGCGAAGAGGATGTAGCCGAAGATGGCAACCATATAGGCACGCACACTGTATATCGCCGGCAGTCCCTCGTAAGGGTTGATACCAAAGTGGCCCAGCAGGCTGTCGGTCTGCCACAGGTAACCCTCGTTGACGTGCAGCGGCAGAAATGTAATCAGCGTGTCGACCACAAAGGCACCACAGAATGTCAGCAGCGGGCATATAACAAGGGTCATCAGCAGCATGGAGAGGTATTTCTCAAGCTTCGAGGCCGGCAGCATGGCGTAGTATGAGCCACCCTTCTTCTGGTTGACCGCGTTATAGTGCACCTCTGGCACCAGACAGGCCATAATGACAGCCGTAAAGAGCAGCATGAACCACCGCACCCATACCGGTACACCAGCGGCTTGTTCACCCATCAGTATGTTGACAAGACTGATGATCACGGGCATGAAGGCAAACGAGATGATGTTAATCCCCATATTGCCTGTGCGCTCGCCGCTGCGGAAATTGCGTGGGCTGAACCTCCGGATATCGTAAGCCAGCACCTTGCCGAAGCGTTTAATGTCGAAAGTCTGACTCATGCAAACAATTCTTTAATCCGTTCTTTGTTGCGGAGCACAGCGTTGAAGAGGGCCTCGATGTTGAGCTGGCTCTCCTCGCCGCTCTCGTTTGCCACCACGTTCATGTAGCCGCCGGGCAGCAGCTCGCTGTAGAGGGCGTCGTCGCGCTTCTCGCCGCCGTACTCGAAGAAGAGCTTCTCGGTGATCTTCTGCACCGGGGCGTCAAGCAGCACGGCGTTGTGGCTCAGGATGACGATGGGGTCGATGAGGTTCTCCACGTCCTTCACCTGGTGGGTGCTGATGATGATGGTGTTGCGCTCCTCGAAGCGGCGGCTGAGGATGGCGCGGAACTGTGCCTTGCTGGGTATGTCGAGGCCGTTGGTGGGCTCGTCGAAGAGCACATAGTCGGTGCCCAGCGAGAGGCTGGCGGCTATCAGGCTCTTTTTCTGCTGGCCGAAGCTCATCTCGCGGAACTTGCGGTCGGGCTCCACCTCAAGCTCCTGCATCAGGTGCAGGAAGGTGCCTATGGCGAAGTTGGGGTAGAACGGCGCCAGCTCGTCGACATACTTGCGCGGCGTGCTGTTGTCGGGCAGCAGCACCTCGTCGGGCAGGAACACAATGCGCTGCAGCATCTCAGGCCGGCGGTCGTGGCACGTCAGGCCGTCGATGGTGCAGGTGCCCTCTGTGGGGCGCTGCAGGCCGCAGATGAGCTTGAGCAGCGTGGTCTTGCCCACGCCGTTCTCGCCCAGCAGGCCGTAGATGCTCCCCTCGGGGAAAGTGAGGTTGATGCCGCTGAAGACGGGCATCTTCCTGTAGCTGAAGTCAAGGTTGCGTATCTCTATCATAGCTCTATCTATATTTTATTGCCGTACCATAAACCAATACCTCGGCGGCCTGCGCCATGATGGCGCTGGTGGCGTAGCGCACACCGATGACGGCGTCGGCTCCGAGGCGCACCGCCTCGTCGACCATGCGTTGCGTGGCCTGACGGCGGGCCTTCTCCATCATGTCGGTGTAGCTCGTCAGCTCGCCGCCGACGATGCTCTTCAGCCCCTGGCCGAAGTCGCTCACGAAATTCTTGCTCCTGATGGTGCTGCCGGTGACCACCCCGAGCTCCTCATAATTGCACCCCTGAAGGGTCTCTACTGTTACAAGTTTCATGTTTTTAATATTTTTTAATAATTATTACCGATTATATAACAACCATCATTCCAATGCGTTGCGAAGCCTGATTTTCGCGCTTCCCTTACTGGCTCTGCGTTCCTTCGGAGCCCCTTCGGACCCTCTACGGAGTCCCTTCGGCCGTTCTTCAGTGGACGGCCGTAGAGGGGCCGTTGCAATGCCGTTGCGGGGCCGTAGGGGAGCCGCCGGAGCCGCACCGGGTCACATCTGCGGCATGCCGGCGCCCTCCGATGCGCCTTGGCGCGCCTTGCTCTCCAGCTCCATCTTGCCTATGCGCCAGGTGAGGCCGAGGCTGACGAAGCGCGAGTCGAAACGCTGGCTGCCGGTGGTCTGGTACTGCGGGGCGTCGTAGTTGGTGCCCCACTCGGCCATGCCGAAGATGTCGTTGACGTTGAGGTACACCGAGAGCTGGCGGTTGAAAAAGTCGCTGCTAAGGCCGAAGTCGACCCCCTTGTTGGGCACACTCAAACTATACAGGCCCAGCTTCGGAGAACTGTAATGTGCGTTGGCGAATATCTCCAGGCGGTTCCACACCTTGGCCCACACGTTGAGGCGGGCGCTCCACGACCAGCGGTTACGCACGTCGCCCTGGTAGTCGAAGCCGTAGTTGAACACCGAGGCGTTGAGCCTGACGTTGAAGAAACCCGTGGGGCGGTAGGCGATGTTGGCCTCGAAGCCTTCGGTGTGGCTGTAGCCGATGTTGACGGGGTAAGTGTAGTTGACCGTGTCGGTGCCGAGGAAGGGTACGTAGTAGGGGTCGGTGCCCACTGAAGGCACAGAGCCCTGCTCCTGTGTGTTGGCACGCACGTAGGCGTTGAGGCTCACCATGCCGAAGCTTGGCACATACTGGCTCGCCGCAGCCTCGAAGTTGTGCGTGTAGGTGCGCCGCAGGGCGGGGTTGCCGGTGCGGAAGGAGTACTCGTCGTAGAGGCGGAAAGTCTCCAAGTCTAGCAGGTCGGTGGGGTCGGAATGACGGAGGGTGTAGCTGAGGCTGAAGTTGGCGAAAGTCTTGGTGCGGTAGCTCAGGTGGATCGAGGGCACGAGGCCGAAGAGGGCGGTGTCGAGTGACATACCGTCGTTCATGTCGGTGTGGTGTATCGTACCGTGCTGGAAGCGGCTCTCGCCGCGCAAGCCGATCTTGGCGGTGAACATGCCCCAGCGCTTCTGCAGGGTGACGTAGGCCTGGGGCTGCCAGGCGGGGCCCACGGCATTGTAGCCGCGCAGGTGCATGACGTCCCACGTCGAGCCATCGGCGTTGAGGCTGTCGAGGCCCTGGTCGTTGGAGTTGTAGCTGTAGCCGAGTTCTGCGCCGAGCTCCATCTCCATGTTGTGCTTCAGCGGCTGCACATAGTCCACGCCGAGAGTGGCGCCGGGGCCGAAGTAGCGCGACGTGCTGCGGCGCCGGAAGTCGGTGAGCGTGGCCAGCGAGTAGTCGCGGCGCTGGTCGTCGGTGCCGTCGTTGCCCCACACGTTGCCGTTGAGCCGCAGAGTGAGCTTACGCCCCGTGGTGTCGAAGCGGTGCTCCAACCAGAGGCCGCCGTAGCCGCCTCCGCCGAAGCCACGGCTGGCGCCGGTGTCGGCGTAGCCATAGTCAGACACCATGGGCAGGCGGCGGCGGTAGTCGTAGGTGCCCGTCGTGCTGTTGCGGCTCCAGTAGGGGTAGACCCCCATCCAGGCCGCGAGGCTGGTCATGCTGTCTATCTTCCAGTTCATGTTGAAGCCCATGTAGCCGCCGATGTTGGAGGAGCGCGTCTTGCTGGTGTCGCCCATGTAGAGGATGGTGTCGCCGCCGTCGGCCAGAAGGGTGCTGCCGCTGGCGCTCTCCATATTGTGCTGCGAGTAGCTTCCGTTGAGGTACACGTTGAAGTCCACCTTCTCGTTGGCCCACACGTAGCTCAGCCAAGGCGACACGCTGGGCATCGTGTTGGCGCGCACGCCCACGCAGAGCAGCTCGTTGCGCTTCACAGCCTGGTTGGTGACGATGTTGATCACGCCGCCGTTGGTCGAGTAGCGCGCCGAGGGGTTGGTGATGACCTCGATGCGCTCTATGGCGTTGGCCGGCAGGGTCTTGATATACTGCTTCAGGGCCTCCTCGTTCATGTGCGAGGGCTGGTCGTTGATCCATATCTCCACGCTCGAGACGCCGCGCAGCGTGATGTTGCCCTCGGCGTCCACCTCCACGCCCGGGGCGTTCTGCAGGGCGTCGCTGGCCGTGCCGGTCTGTATGCTGGCGTCCTCCTTGGTGTTGTACATGTTCTTCTCGCCGTCCATCACGTACAGCGGCTTCTCGGCCGTGATCTCCACGGCCTCCAGCGTGGTGCCACGCTGCATCTTCAGCACGAGGCCCTCGATGTCGCCGCTCACATGTACATTATTTAATATAGGCATATAGCCCACAAACGACACCTGCATCAGGTAGCTGCCGCTGTCCACCGAACCGATGACGAAGCTCCCATTCATGTCCGTCGTCGCACCGCGCATGAAGACGGTGTCCGCCTGGCGCATCAGCGCCACATTCACAAACGGCATCGCCTCCCCCGTCTCCGCGTCGGCAACCCGACCCGAAACATGGTGATTTTGGGCCCAAACGCCCCCCTGCAGGGAAACTACAGCCATCAAAACGGCCACCAGTGTTTTCTTTATACCACTATATTTCATATTGTTATACTGTTATTACCCTACTGTATTAGTTGATTAGTACACTGCAAAAGTAGCACTATTTTCAATACCGCCAAAACATTTAACAATAATTAACACCAGTCGGTCTTTTTCATTATTGCAGCAACTGCCTACATCGTTCTTTTTTTCCATGCAGATCCGGATTTATTTCGTAAATTTGCACCTTGTAAACCAAACGGTACAATATGTACAAACCCTATAACAATGAAAAACTTAACGGGAGGCCTCGCTTTGTCGAGACTCGTGTGTTCCATGTAGACCAGGAAAGTGGAGAGGCGACGGCCGTCAGCAATATTCCGGTCTTTGTCAACAACGGACCGCATCACTCCGACCGCAGCTACACACCCTTCGGGGCGCTGGAGCGAGAAGCTTACTACGAATACCTCAGCAACAGCATAATAGCTATCGACTGCGGAGAATATCTTGCCACCTTCGACGAGTACCATAATATAACGCACGAGGAATACCATTATGAAGAACCTTCCGGCAAAAAGGACGACCGCGAATACACCTTCGAGAACGAATATGACGGCGAGGGAAAGCTGGTGCGTCAAATAGGATGGGACAAGCGCAATAACTTAAAACACAAGACCGTCGCCGAATTCACGGGCAACGGGCAGATGGAACACAAGGCGATATTCTGCTACCTCAAAGCGAGGGAACGCTACGAGTTGACGCGCGAGGAGACGTATGAATACGACGGTGCCGGCCGGCTGGTGCGGACATTATACACCAACGACCGGGGGCAGATAACATCCGAGGAGACAAGGGTATACGACAACGGCGGTACGCTGCAGACGAAAACCATCCGTCACCACAGCTGGGGCGAGGCGCTACATTTCACCTACCGCAAGGGGATAAACTATTTCATCACGATACAGACGACACATGACGAGAAGAAAATCCACTACCGCACAAGCCTGGTCGACGCCCACGGCAACGTCGTCGTAGACCACCTGCACGACAGAGTGTCCACAAAAACCGCCGACGGCCGATGGAAGCACGAGCGCCGCGACACCACGTACCGCTACGACTACCGCTACGACAATCACGGCAACTGGATGCGCAAGGACTTCCGCCTGAAAGGCGAGCACTACTACGCCACCCGCAAGATAGAGTACTACGAATGACGGTGAATACCCTGGGCGCCCCATTGGGGCTTTGAAGAGAGCGCGAAAGAATTATATGATGTCCAGGTCCTCCAGCACGTCCTTGTCGAAGAGCCAGTGCTGCATGCCGCCGGTCACATGCTGCGCCCGGCCCGTGCGGAGGTTGAGCATATAGATTGGGCGTATACGCCACGGGTGGTTGTAGCGGTTCTTCCAGTCGAAGAGGCAGTACTCCCAGACTCCCCGATAGTTGTACCATTCGCCTGTCGTATAGCCGTTGGCATCGGCGAACTTGTTGATCTCGTCGTGGTATCCTCCCCCACCTGCCTGGCTGTATACATAGTCTGGCATCAACGTATAGCTTATCACCCTGCCCATCGACACCCTGCAGGCTATCATCACGGCGTCACCGCCTGTCCCCGACCGGTTGTCGCCGCTGTAGGCCATAGCGAGCTGGCGCTGTATGGCGAAATAGACGCCCCTGCCCGCCCAGCTGCAGTTGGGGTCAGAGCTGGCCAGGAAAGTCCCCGACGACCACTCCGACGTATTCTGCATGTAGTGGTTGCGGTGCGGGTCGCTGGTGATAGAGTTGCCTGCGTTGAGGTTGGTGCCGTGATAGAACGTACGCGCTGGGATGAAGATGTCCACCACCGTCCATATCACGCTCTCCAGAAGCAACAGGAAGACATGCCATACAGAATACTTCAGGAAGCGCAACGGCAGCATGTATATCCACGGCCATATTCCCGCGCCGCCCTCGTCGTAATCGGAAGGGGCCAGCACCTCAAGCAGCAGGTCGTAGATTCCGGTAATGCAGTGTATGATGATATTGTATATTATAGCATTCGCCAACCGCAGCGGCGTCGTGACGATATACATCACCACCGTGATGACCTCCGTCACCACCCTCCACGTTGGCTTCGAGTCGTCCGACACCCAGTTTTTCATGAAGAAATAGCGCCAAGGTGACACGAGGAAATGCTCCAGACGGTTGAGGAAATATATGGGTGAAGAGAAGAGGTAATAGGCGCCGATGAAGATGGTCCGGAACACCCCTCCAACTTCCACGTCCGAGATGCTTATGTCCAGGCGGTTCATAAGCCATCCCACACCCATTATGGCGGCCACCACGAGGCCCACGATGGCGCCTGTACCGCCGTTGCCGCCGAAGATGACGAAGAGCAGCGCCCCGCCTCCGGCGAACATGCCTGCATATATGGCCAATTCAAGGATATACTGCCACAGGGCAATCACCAGTATCACACCCACAATCCAGAGGATAGTCTTGACGACACTCCACACACCGGCGAAGAACCGCGCTATGCCGCTCGGCTTCTTCTTCACGACGTTGCGATGCGGCTGCTGGGCTTCAATGGAATAGCCATACTGCACATAGCGCATCGAGATATACCCCCGTCGAGTGCCGTAGTCGATGACGCCCCATTCGTCGCCGCTGCGGGAGCGCGTGGTGCTGTTCACGGTGACCACATCATTGGCATTCAGCAGACCTATCTTGCCATAGTCCTTCCCGGGCCCGCTCCGCACGTTGAGCTCCGTCGTCGCCCTGCAGCGGGCAGGATATCGCTCGGCCGCCCAAGCGTCACACACGCCGACGATTGCCAGCAAAACGATTATCAGCGATATTTTTTTCATGATGCTTTCAATTTACAATTCCCCGATAATTCTTTCGTCATTCAACACCAGCAAATCTTTTTGCAATCTTTAAATTTAAAAATCCATTCAGTAAGCATTCAGCCACAACATTTCGCCATAAGGTGATTTCTCTCATATACAAACTCTTAAAAGACTATGCCAATAAACATAGCCATAATAGGAATTCACTCCAAATAATGCCTCAAAATAACAAATACCGGATTAAATGGCACCTGACAGTGAATTCATCACTGATACAGGTGCCAACACTATATCCGCTTTTCAATCATTAGAGTACCTGACTTGATTTTACCAGTATTGGGGTCAGTTTGGAAAGAGACAATGTTGTAAAAGACAGGGTCATCAATGGCGGCCCCCATTTCCATCTCATGTAAAACCTCTATGAGTGTTTGCTTGCCGTCGGTAGTAGAGGAAAGTGCAACCCTACCCTTGGACAGAGAGGTGAGGGCCTGCCCTTCTGTCATCTTTCCATTTGACACCATATCAAAGATCCGTTGGGCTTCCGCGAGACTGATGCCTTTGCGCTCGTTCGTTTCTGTCTTTTTTTCAGACAAACTCTCGCTGCGTTTCTGCACAGTATTAGACTCTTCTTCTGTCACAGACCAAACCTCATTAAGTGTGTTTACATTGCGTATGCCCTCATATGAAACGCTATTACTCAACATAACAAGATGAAAAGAAGAAGGCAACTGTTTTTTTTCAAGAGCTCTGGCACAATTATATTTCCATTGTTGTAAGGTACACTTTCCCCTGGGAACAACTGTGAAAATATAATCAAATGAACATTTACGTGCTCCGGACAATAAAGATTTGCATACTGCATCAACAGAAATAGAGAGTCGTGACTCGTTCTGATTTATTAGAATTTTATCAAATGGAGGATCTATATCCCGCGTCTTTGATAAGGTCCCCTTATCATAATCAAATACCAGAATCTCCGCGTCATGAGAATTCTTGGATTTGAGATATGACATTGGAATCACCTTCACTCCTTGCTGTTCCACCTGATACTCCACAGAAAGATCATATGTGGCGAACAAGCCAGAATTACGTATTATTGGCTGCATGTCAGCAAGACTATGCAGTCCCGTTTTGTCAACGCAAACAACAACGGTCTGTGAATCTCCATTATTGACTTCTGCATCTTGAAAGGAGACTGCAACACCGGATCCATGATTAATAAACCATCCGATGATTGCAATAATTGCAGGTAGCGAAATCCACTTTATTAGTTTTCCCATAAATTATTTAATACTTTGTCCCTTCATCTGGAGAGCTTGTGCAACATAGTCAATCTTGATGGCCATTGTTTGTCCATCCGTGTTTTGACTAGTTTTATCACCAGCCATTGTGACAATTCCAATAAGTTGTCCGCTTTGATTAAAGAGAGCGCCACCACTATTACCAGGCCACGCACCTGCATCAACAACAAATAGATCCTTATTTTGGGTAACACCACCAGTAATGTTATTCACAGTACCTGAGGTTGAAGAATAAGTGCCGTTAGGAAAACCTTCTACTTTGATTTTGTCACTAACTTTCACATTGGACGATGTTCCCACGGATACGGGAGTGCCTACCACTTGGGAAACATCAACCGTTTGTACCATTAGTAATGCAAAATCATTGGAACAATTCTGAGCATCGAGATCTGGGGGGACATTGGCACGATAGTCTCCAACAGCAATCAACTCGGCCAGTGCCGGAATTGTTCGGCCTTCAATGTCATTGGGATCCATAAACTCAACCGTACAACGTTCACCAACCATCATACCACTTACCACATGTGCAGCCGTGAGGAGTTTATTATTGCCTAGATAAATTGCCGACCCTGTTCCGGTATCGGTCTCAACAAGGGCCACTGCTCCATAGTTGCCGGAACCTCCATCTTTAAGCAGGAATGGAATAACTAGAATAATCACTATCACGCCAACGAGAATCCAACGGGGCATCTTCAACATTTGGCGAATAACATTCTGTTGTTCAGACCGTGAAACCGGTCCTACATATATCTGTTTCATAATCTATACTGCTTCTTAAGGTTATTTAATGTTTATGTTGTCAATATCAAGTAGCGTTTTCTCGTCAATGTACGCAAGGCGTAGTTTTGAATCGAAACGCCCATTCTTGATTGCCGCATCAATATCTTCGCGCACACGGGGCTGATAAGCCATGTGAAGGATTGGGTTAAACTTGACATTGCCTACCAGGTTATCATACTCCTGATAAAGAATAACTGTGTTGTTAAGCGATGGCAATTGAACATACTCATCATTTCCTACTGCATAGGCATGACTGAAGGACTGAACAATATTTTCCTTGTCCTCACGTTTCTTTGCCGTGACGGTAATAAGCTTTGCATCAAGCGTATCCTGACTGTCAGTCATGAATCCCAAATGCACCGGACGGCTACTGAGTTTCAACAAGGCGGGAAGAGTATCACGAATCTCGTCCTTGGAGGGCTCTCGATTTATTGTCTTGTCTTCGATTAGTGCGTGAATCTTGTCATAAGCATCGCTATTCTCCTTACTGACATTCTTCATGCAACGATGGATATCCGTATGTCCGAAGAGATGATGGGAGACGACAAAAGCTGTACTTCTCTTGGTGAGAGAAGCCTGGATCTTCTCGGTATCGTCGGCAAGATAATTCCAAACATTACCGGTCGGGTCGATATCGGTAACAAAGCCGAAATCGAGAGCTTGTCTTTCATATTCTTTTCTGGCATTGTCAATCTCATCGGTGTATTTATTATTTCCATTGAAGAGATAGACAATCTGGGGATTGTCGGTATTACCAAGCTTGCCTCCGATGTTGTTTTTGCGCTCTACAATTGACGTATTCTCATCAGACTCGTTGCGAAGCATTTCTGCGATACGTTCTCTGCGTTCATTGATAAGATTAACCGATGGGAGATCTATTCCTGAACGAGAGGTCATAGAGCCAAAGTTATCGGTGGTCAACATGGCAGAACTGATATTATCTAGGACAGGTATCAGGGTATCGAAGAAACAGAGCTGCGCTGTCCCCATAATCGCTTCTAGGTACCATTCATAGCGACACAATTCCAACGAATATGGGATCCCTCCGGTGAAACGTTCAGCATATATGATATCCCACGCTTTCGACCAGTCTTTGGCCTCACCAGTAATTTTATAGCGTTTCTTCCAGCCACCGGTAATACTCTTGTTGAGATATTCTGCGATTTCCCTAACGATAATATCGATTACATTTAGGTTCTGGTAGACCAGAGATTGTTCTCCAATGTATTGGTGAATTCTCTCTATCAATTCATCTCGCAGTTCAACATCGTGACTGTGCAGCTCCTTATAAAGGTTCATACCTTGAGTGATGGAGAAGAGGTTTTTTACATATACCTCTTTGTCGCCATTCACGCCATTGCCAGTATGTAAGCTCTCGGCGATGTTTTCAATCTCCTTATAGAGTGTATCTGCATTAGAAGATGGCTTTTTGAATGCACTGTCAATAACATCATTAATAGTTTGCTCAACAAACTTACGTGTCCTTGTCTTAATTCTTGCTTCGCTACGCTTTATGTTCTGTTCAGATTTATTGGAATCCACAAAACTTTGCGTGTCAACCCAACGTCTCAACATATCTTCTGCCAGTTGGTTGGCGAAATATTCTTCTAACAGACTCTCGGGATACTGATATGCCACCAAACCAATAGTGGAGAAAAACGATTGATTGTTTCGGTCGGTTTTGCGACGGTCGACGACACTGGAAAATGGTACATGTTGGTTATCGACATCGAGCATTCTTAGTACCAAGTTCATACCAGCGGTATCAATGAGCGATGAAAAACTCATGGGGGCATTACTATTGGAAAAGTCAGTTGTGAGGCACTGCACCTCGCGGAACGGACGGTACCCATTAGAAGAAATATCATCAATGCTGCTATCCGGCACTCGGCATTCATATTTTCCATTGGTATAATAGTCAAGACTGCGCAACGAAGCATAAGCATTCTCGTAATACTCGCTCTTCGTTGTATGTGCCTCATTGGGCAGGAGGAACATTCCATAAATCTTTTCTGTTGAGGTCTTTCTGCGGACCAAATAGGCTAAGTCAATAAAAACGCCCGACCCAGTACCGCCAGAAAGTGACCCAACGATATATACCTGTGTGGAATTATCACCACGGGCATCCATATCCTCTATCTTTTTGGCTACAGAATTGATGTTCGCCCACAGAAGCGCTCGACCGTATACAGATTTGCCGTTTGCCCCCAACCCCTGCAACTTCAAATCTGAAGTATTGGGGAGCCATTGGCTGTACTTATCACATCCTTTATTCTTAACATTGTCAATGTATGTGTATACATTCTGTGGATCCAGATAGCAGGTGTCAATATGATTTAGACCATCCGGAGTTAAGGCTGCTTTGCGATTCTTATCAGTCTCGATAAACATCATTTTGATGTTTTTCGGATCTGCCCCCTTTGTAAAATCATAATAATACTGTTGTGCTTTCTCGAGTACGTCGAGACCCGTTGAGCCAATTCCTATAATGATGATATTATTTGCCATGATATATTTTATTAAGATGTGCTAGATATTTAAATAGACTTCTTTATACTGTTACTCACTGAAGAGAAAACAACCACCCAACAGATGAGCAAAAGGAACTCTGGACACATCAGCAGATAGCCACAATAAAGATTGAAGCCGAGTGAGCCCATGCCAAAATAGAACAGTCCATTGTTTCGAATAGTAAGTATCGACACAATGCCTAATAGAACAATGGCAATAATGATTGCCCACAGAAGACAGTACTTAAACCAATTGGTGAAAGCCACTTTGTGCTCTTTCTTTTTGGTTACAAGCAGCATGATGAATGTTGATAGCCAAACTATCAACACCGTCAAGACCAGCATCACCGCGAAACGTGCCACAAGCGTTCCCCATGTAGCACTTGCAAAATCGAAAAGGTTTAGAATTGCATCCATAATGTTCGTTTTTGATTATTGATTATTAATTTCAATTAATGATTATCCTCTGTCATAAATCAAATCACCAGGAGTTTTCCTAAGCATACGATGACTTACCAAAAGCGAGGCCACAACTGCGGCGACAACTGCCAGCACAAAGAGCAACAGATTCCACCACACAATGACATCCACCCATAGGAAACCATCTTCTATTACCGACACAAGACTCCAAAGCCATGCCGCCAATGCTGCCGCAGCTCCGCCAATAGCAAAAGCCAACACAACAATTTTTAGAATTATTTGGATATATATTCTATCAAGTGTACGGTTATTGACGCCAAAAGCTTTAAAGGTCCCTATATTGCGCTGAATCTTCTGGAAGTGAGACTGAAGCATAAAATAAATAAACACCATAATGAAAAGCGCCACAATGACGATAATGCTACCAGAAAGCACCACACCCATCCGTTGCACAAAATTGAAATTCTCTTTGGCTTCAATGTTCGTCATCTCCAACTTGATGTCGCACCTTTCATGAATTTCCTCTGCAAAAGAACGAATGCTGTCCAAACTCAACATACGTACCGAGCAGTACTGCGAACGTCCACCTTCATTGTTAGCAAAACGATAGTTATATATTCTAACATATTGTGTCTTATCAAGAGAGAGTCTACTGACCAATTCATTGAACCTCTTTGTACGTTCCTCTCCAAAACCGTCCGTCTGCACCTTTAGACAGAATAATGGCTTCCACGACTCCATATAGGGAGCCAACTCTGCCTCATAGCCATATCCCTCCACTTTCTCCTTTACTTCACCAAGATACTTTTCACTTCCACACAGAATAAGCTCCTCATTGTTTTCGTCCAATATAGGGCTGAACGGATCATTTGAATAAATCTCCCTCCAATAACGGCTGGTGAACAAAAATGCATTCATTCCTGGTAGTTGGTGCACGATGGCCACTACGGGGACCCAAACAGGATAATTGCCGCCAATGCCGCCACCCAAACCCATCATTTCACATTGTTCTACGTCCTGGGCCTGCCATAGAGCCACAAAAGCCGGTGATTCTTCATATCCCAATGTTTTGGCCATCTCGGCTGTAATAATCACACCAAGATCATTGTCATTCAGCGGTATGTCGCGCCGTTCAACAACATTGGAACGATCCAGTATTTTCTCCAAAATAGGATTGGGCGCCATATTACTGTCTTGGTCATAGCTATAGGCAGCAATACTGCGACCATCAAACTGGAGTGCACCTGAGCCATCCTTCTTGCAAAATGAGCGAAAATGAACAAAATTGGGTTGGGGATCCACAAAACGAAAGCGCTCCTGCACTTCCCTGCGTTTGAGGAATGTCTGCGGGTCTTCTTTATCCCATCCCCTTCCCTGCTGGTCAAGATTTATATCTACCCAGTTGATGAAAGGGTCGTCCATTTTATAGCTCAAATACTTCATACTGGCACTACCGAACCCTATCACAAATATCGACACACAAAAAATAGCAGTCAGCACCCACAAGTTAAAATTTCGTTTACCACAGAGCTCGGCATACTCCTTTGTGAGAAACAATTTTATTGCATCTTTATTTTTCATAATGGTATTCAGGCATTAATTGTTTGAGACAAATGGTGAGCCAACTCTTCACAAGAATACTGGCAACTTCCATCGTGGTTTTGCCACCTTTCTCCCGAACGTGCATAGATGCTCTGCTCGTCAATCAAACCGTAAACCAACTCTTCATCATCATCGCTCTTTTCCGTCTCAAGGCGGCATTTGTGAAACCTTACGATGCGGTCGGCATATCGGGTAGCCAACGTCATATCATGACTTACAATAATGGCGGTCGCCTCATCCTTATCGTCAAGAATATGGCGCAGACGGCCCATCATCTTGTCAGCTGTATCTGGGTCAAGATTTCCCGTCGGTTCGTCACCAAAAAGTACACTGAAGCTTGGCATAATGGCTCGTGCAAATGCCAATCGCTGTCTCTGACCTCCGCTAAGGTCACTCACAGGCATTCCCCATTTTTCCGGCTTTATATCCACCGCCGCGAAAATCTTCTCTTTCATTTTCTCTGCTTTGGAGTTCGACATTCCCTGAAAAAGTGCTGTCGACTTAACATTCTCCCATGCATTGAAATTCTTCATCAAATTGTTGCTTTGAAATATAAAAGAGAATTCTTTGCGGCGAAAAGCACTCATCTTCTCATCATCCTGCTCCCACCAAGTACTCATATCCTCTCCTTTATAGAGAAATTTTCCACAACCAGGCATAACCGTTTTGTTCATCATGCCCAAGGCTTCGAGAATGGTACTTTTGCCTATGCCAGATGGACCTACAAGATAGACCACTTTGCCCTGAGGAATTACTAGGTGCTTCACATAGAGCACCATCCTATCGGGGCGATTGGGGTAGGCACACTTGAGCTCTTCTATCTCAAAAACATTACGTTTCTCCATGTCACCTTTTATTTCTGCAGAGGCATATCTTCCATCAAGATGTAGTAGTAGCGGATACCATTCGGACTGTCAAAATAGCAACTGCGGTCAGTCGCACGACGCTTCAACACCTCAAGATCCTTATTGATACGGGAAAGATAATTGTCTATCATTTCATCCGTAACAAGATTGACATTCTCAATTTGATCCAACTGAACATCTGCCAATGGCAATTTTCCAGTACCTACCTGAAGACCAGACACAGCCTCCATAATCTCAGCAACAGTCATGTTATTACTCTGTGCCGACTGCCCGATGTAACTCAAAGCAAGCTCCTGAAGGACTCTCTGCAAATCTTTGCGACGGTTCGAACTCACATTACGGCTCAAACTGGCCAAACTGTTAATCAGGTCGTCCAACTCGGTTTTCGCCAAGAAAACAGATGGAACAAACACATCTTTATCATTGGCCACTCGTGGTGCATATCCTTTGATTTTCAGCACCACATTCTTCATCTTTAGTGCACGGATATCCTGCTCTGTGAATCCACGGTCACTAAGGAAGAGTTCGATATTCTCAAACTTAGCCACACGGTCCGATTTATCCTCTCCAACTGTCTCGTCGCCGGTCATCTGGTCGACACCCGCCTGCAGACGGCTCAGTTCGTTGAGAGCTATTTCGTTGAACTCAGCAATTTTTCTCTCGATAAGCTCCTTCAAAAGGGTTGTGCTTTCAGTATGGTTCACCTCTGCATAATGGTATGCTGCGGATATAATTTGGTTACCCTTCACAGCGGATGAAACCTCTTTCAAACGATGGTCTTTATCAATGAAGTCTTTCCGTTTCACACTTCTACCCCACAGAGCCTTGAGTTCTTTAACCATAATTTCCATAATCTGCGAGCAGAAATCATGATACGCAATGTTGTCGGGATGATTCACCTGGAACCCAATATAGTTGATTTCTTTCTCTGCCATTTTGGTCGCTAGATTATCTATCGAGCAACCCCTTGAGTCGGGTTTCGCGTTACCCGCATCGCCAATATGTATAAGGAAGTTGGCATTTTCTCGACTCCAACTCATTTTATCCACTGCTGTAGTTAATCCATAAAGCATCGCTTCATAATGTGTGCTGCCAACCGAGTGACACTGACGGCTGACCAACCACGATGCCACTCCTTCCGCATCCGAACTCAGCTGTTTGGTCTCCACCAGGTCATCGTCTGCATAGTTACGATAGACCACCGCGCCAAATCGAATATGCGCGCCCCTGAGGGCATCATGACGCATAGCGTCTTTAATGGCGCGAGCCACAGGCTGGTAGTAGTCCTTCATACTGCTGGTTCCATCAATAACGAAGACCACATTCACCTGAGCCATCTTTTGTCTAAGGACATCCACCTTGTCTGTGGCTCTGTCAATTTCCGTTCTAACCTGCTGTGCATTGGCACTAGCGTCATTATCGCCACCCGTACTACCTATAGTTCCAACATTGGCAATATAACCATTCATTTTGAGCACAGGAAAACGGGTTTTCTTCGCTGGCCAACGCTTGCTGGGCAGCTTGTCTCTCCACAACACGGGACCGCTGATTTCGCCAGTCCTTTTATACTGTTGGGCATCAGCCTCTCTTTGGAAGATTGCAGCTTGGGCAGAAGTTCCAGGATTGTCAAAATTCGGTTCATAGCAGAGACGGTCGTTCCATATCGTGAAGTTTCCTCTTTTCATCCAACCCATTCGCGGCATACGCTTCAACGCATTTTCATTCTGAATGCGGCTTTCAGTAAGAAGAAGCGCAGCACCCTCTTCAGACATCTTATAGATGAAGTAGAACTCCAACTCCGTTGCACGTTTTCCCGTTGGATTCATCTGCGACGGCGAGGAAGAGAAGCGCGGAGAAACTTCATTGATGTCACGCTTATCCTGAATAGCATCTATATCCTTAAGAATAACAGCCTTCTGATAAACCTGTCCCTGCGTGCGGGGACAAATATCCCACATGAGTAATTTTGAAAGCTCCACCCAACCTATGGATTTGGCATCCTTAGATATCAGGAGGTTGGTCTGGACATATTTCTCCTCGTACAGTAAAGCGAAGTCTCCCTCTATTTTTGCCACATAGTACGCACTCATAAACTCAAGGTTTTTCTTCTCAACACTCGAACTTCTGGAGGGATTTTCATAGGAATTGACCCCATCTCGGTCAATATAAACCCTCCAATACTGTGAGGTCAGTGATCCCCATTGTTTGGTACGAACAATATCCGACCAGTCATACGATTTGTTTTCTTCCAAGAAAACCCTTGGCTTTCCCATTGCCTTTTCTGGCAACTTCGGGGCTGCAAAAACCCCACCGAGATTCATAGCCATCATGGCCATAAGGAATATTGTATATCTTTTCATATCTTAGAATGTTTTCATTTCATCGTCATAAAATGGATGTTTTGGCGCATCGCGCTCTTCAAGCATTGTAGAATCATTGAAACTATACCATCGCACATTCATTCCTCGTTCCCGCAACTGATTAATCAGAGAAAATTCCAACGGAACTATCTCATAATCTTCACGTCTTCCATAAGCGCTCTCACTGAGCACAAATGAAATTGTCCAATCGGCATCATACTCGCCGGAAATTGCCATACGGTCACCATCAAACCTCACCTGTTCTTTCATTTGCCGTGAGAAAAGCTCGTTGAGAAGTCTTTGCTCTATGTCAGAGTAGACAACAGGCGAATTCTGCTGGGTCAATATAACCTGACGCAATTCGTTCCATTGGGAAGCATCAGCTATTTGAGGTTCACTTCCACCACTCAACATGACAAGCAATTGCGTCGGGTTTCGCCGGGCAATACGGTCAATCTCCTCAACAACAGCAGCAGCATTACCTTCTCGCGGATCATAACGCACATAGAAGAAATATCTGCTTTGCGCATAGTTCGAGAAAGATAATGCAAGTAGCACGAGGATGAATAATTTCTTGTAATTCATGGATGTTCAACGTTCATTATTTGGCACGAAGCTTTAGTGTACCGCTTTGGATTAGGCCGGTAGTCTGGTTCACCTTGAAGTCAACGACAATATATTGCAGATTGTCTCCAGTAACGGCACCTTGTTCAAGTTCATGGAGCACTTCCCAGAGAGAGGTAATACCATCAACAGGTGCGGCTAAGCGAACCTCACCAACCGAAATACGGTCTTTTGCAACACCTGCAGAGATTTCCCCTCTGGCAACCTGATCGAGTACTGCCTGAACTTCAGCTTTGGTAATGGGCTTACGTGGTTCGGAAATCTGGCCCAAAATAATAGGAAGTGTAGTACTCTTGCTCCCGCTACGGACAATCGCTTCATAATTGCCTGGAGCCAGCCCTGGGAAGACACTGTCTCGCTGACTCTTATCGCCAATGGAATAGATTATCTCCCCAAGTTTATCCCTATTACTTACATGAATGGTCACTGTGTGACTGTAAGGTTTCGTATTTCGATTCCACTCGATGCTATATGTAGCCATAGGAGCCTCATCTTCGGGTGGAGGCAATGGCTTGCAGTAAGTGCTTTGTGTACTCCATTTAACCTCCTTGGCCTCATCATGACCTTTTGCCTTTACAATCATAAAGGTATAACATTCATTCTCAAGCATTTGATAGGAAGGATATACGACCTTTCCGCTGGCAGTAATGTTAAGAATGTTTTCCATTTGGGTACCGCGAAAAACAGCAACTTTATACTGTTTTGCCTTACTTTTGGAAAGACCAGCAATCTCAATGGTCACGTCTCCCGTCACCCTATCAGGCTTAAGTTCAGCCTTGTATTCTGTACTTGGCCATACAAGTATAATAAGAATTAGCGCAGCAACAATGCCTGCAGCGACAAAAGCCCATGATGGAACAGAGGCGACCCTCTTGATTTGTCCCTCATCTCCGCATTCGTCACATTCTGCTACTGGCTCATCGAAAATCTTGCCACAGTTGGTGCATTTGTACTTTGTTTTTGCCATGATATATTTTTTTAGAAGTGATAATTAATTTGTAACATAAAATTCACAAGGTGATGATGAACCGACTGGATGTCGGCTACAGATGCTTGCCAAGTGTCGGTAGTTGGCGAAAGGTGCCAGTTTTCTTCAGGGGTTGAGGACTGTACAATAAGTGGATGGTAATTGATTGACAATTCAGTCGAAATGGCATTTCCCATCCACCATGTTACACCCATGCCAACAATTGCTTCCATCATAAACGAAGAGAGAGGAGATTTTGCGTTCTTAAATGAATTCTCTGAAGTAACACCAAAATCATAAATACCTTCTTGATCCAATACGACGTTATATAGCCACGGATAGTATCCACTCACATGGAAATTAGCAGTTGACACCTCTATCTTGCTGGAGAGAGAATACATAGGATTCACACCCAGTCGACCAAACAGAGAAAACCTGCCCGAAGGAAGGAATCGGTCATATCGCAAAGCAATGGGAGTCGAAAGTGCATACGTATGCATCTGCTCGGAATAATCACGAACCTCCACTCTGCGCTCATATGGACTTCCATCAGGATCAATATCCGCACAATAATCTTTATAATCCAATCTCCAGTCATACGTAAGCGTGCGAAATGCGGGAGAAAACTCTAATCCGATACGATTGATGCCCCATAATCCAAGTTGCCGGTAATAGGCAATACCAATGGAGAAGGCGGAAGAGGATTTGTGGGCATTCTCATACCTGTCAGGGTGAGCGAATTTCATCCCCAAACCGCCTACGGCAATCGCTAAATTAACACCGAAGCAATTCTCCAATGTATCAAAAAAAACGCTATAGAATTTCTCATCCTCTGGATATTGCTGCACCGAAGCATGGACAAGAACTGTTTCGTATCGTTTACTATTGTTTTCTATATCATGTAATGTTGTTGGGATATTATCATGCTCCGAATGAAGGATAACAAACGGATCAATAGGAGGTTGTGCAAGACGTATCCCCGATGATACAATAGTCTTCGTTGAGACATTATATACCAATCTTGCCAACATACGGAATTCATAATCGGGGTAAAGTAACTTGTTTGTGATATCCGTCGGAATATAGCGGACCAACTCCGTCCAAACCACATCAAACACAACACTATCAATCTCATACCTTTCTTTAATGATAGAGAAAGAAGAAATACGATGCTCTATATCAAAACGACGTTCTTCATCCATACGCATCTCCGCATAGCCCTCCACGGAAACATATGGATAATCAAAAGGATAGTGATTGGCAGGGAGATAATCATGGAAAATCGTATCCTGACGTGAGGTGAATGCATCAGAAAAATTACGCACAGCACGTCGTCCCTCGAAATTTCTCGATATACTGAAGTCACGGACCCACTGATATGCAGCCATCCGCGATTGCTTGAGCATGGTCGCAGAGGGCATTTGCCCAACAGCGTTAGCCCATATCGCGCATATAAAAAAGAGGAATAGTATGTGTTTCTTAATCTTCATCTGACAACAATTTTTTTAGTCAATCTTTCATCTCCCACATGTGCTGCTATATAAAAGATTCCTTCTGGTAGAAAAAATCTCTGTTGTTGGAATATTTCTCTGCCCATTTCAAATGTTATTTTTTTATCACCCACTATCGAATAAATTCCTACTTCTACATCTACCCTCTGTGGGTTTTCTATATCTATTGCCAGTAGATGCCCTTCCGATAAGAAGACATCCATTCTTGGTTTTTTCTCTTCTGCATACATAGGGATATCAACCTCTTCAATATCAGGTCCAACAATTTCAAGCACCCTTTTCTGAAGCATTTTAACCCCATTGGCATTGCAATAATCAAGGGCTGTATCATAAAGCAGATTAATAGACAATATGAACTCTAACGGCTGACAGCCACTCCTTCTCGTGAGTTGAACCATTTTAATATTTAACGACATATTACCGTCAGACCGCTCTTCTTCCGAGAGAATTTTTATACCACTGATTTCATATACTGGCTTTTGATGATTATCAAGTCTGAGGCGTGTAGCAGCATATTCTCGTATCGTAATGTCTCCAACCGCATCCATGTCGTAATCTGGATATATTTTTACATCGGGGTCATTAAATAGTGAAAGAAATTGCCAGGCTGCATTTCGTCCCTCCATATTAATGGCAATACTATAGTTACGGGCCCATTCATAAGCAGCCTTGCGCCCCTTCTTCCATAGCGAAGGAGTGGCAGTGCTTACCATATTTCCCATCAGCAATACCATCAGTATGGCTGTTCTTATCATTCTACAACAACTTTTTCCGTCATAGGTTCAACTCCTTGCGGTGTGGCTTGGACCACAAAGACACCCCTTTCGGGCAACTCAACAGTTACACCATGTGAAGAAGAAGGCAGAGTAGTCTCATACACAGCACATCCCATCATATTATATACGCCTATCCGGGTTGCTTTATCGCCCACATTTGATACGGTTATATTCAGCCTTTGCCTATCGACATTGTAGACCATGAGTTTGGGAGCTTCGGGAACAACAATCAGACTATCATTGGTGGGGTCATAATAACTTGTACTGTAACATGGCGAAGTTGCATTAGGTGCAAGAACCACCCAATAATCGTATTTTGTACTGTCGAAATCATGAGGGAGAAGAACATATCTACGATTTGAATTTTCAATAACAACATCCTCTCCCGTTGCTTTTATTGTATATCCCCACTGATAGTACATCGAAGGACTTTCCTGCTCACACACAAGAATATTGCTGTTAGGCTTTCTTATAACAACAGTCCTGTCCGGAGCTGACTGGGTGCTTGTCTGTACCTGTTTATAGTTTGTGGATTTACATCCTGTGACATTGTCCGTCACCTCAACAACAATCCGGTCCATAGTTTGCGCATTCCTCCAATATATTTCTACAGAATCATTGTTCGGCGACAAGGCCGTCACGTCTCCATTTCCTCCTTCCAAACTCCAGAGATACGAGAAATCGGTACTTGATTCCGGTAGGAAATATGTCTCGTACTGAGCATAACATACCGTATCGTTCCCATTAATCATATGAGAATATGGCAAAGGGTTCATCTTGATCGTATGAATATTTGATGCCATGACACCGCAATTATGGCTTGAAGTGAATACTAACTGATAATACGTTGTTGCAAATATTGTGTCCGGTTGATATGTTGGTGTCGTTTCATTCGGAGCTTCACTCATATTATTGGTATCCGTTCCAACAAGCCATTGATACCTATATGGTGACATTCCGCCATTAGCATCAGCAATCATAGACAAATTGAATGCCGGTTTGTCTCCGTAACACACAGAATCCACTGTTGAACTTAACACTCCTGCAACAAAACGCGGCAATACCGATATTTGAACGACATTAGTCGTATCTTGAGAACAATGCAAATCTGAAATAACAACCACTCTATAATATGTTGTATCATCCAACAGTGGTGTTGTATAATTAGTTGTACCTTCACAATCAAAACTTTGCCAATCAAATTCACTATTTTTAAATTGCCATTGATACGTATACATACCTCCGCCCCCATTAGGCATTGTATTAAATTGGACTGCGACAGAGTCATTATGGCAAATAACACTATCATTTCCAATCAATCCTGCATTAATTCGTGGAAAAACATTTATTATCACCGTATCAGAAATCAGCGTCCCACATCCATAAGTTGACGTAGCCAAAACCCTGTATCTGAAATCACTTCTCAGTGCATCCGGCTGATATGATACACCTGTTTCCCCTTCAATATTTACGAATTCCCCTAACACCTCTGATGATTGCCATTGATACGAAAAGTCCCCGTCAGCTCCTGTTGGATATGTGTCTATATATACATTCGCAGGCACAGAATCATAACAAATTGCCGTAGTCGTAGTTGTCGATATCGTTGGTGCAGTTATTTCTTCCCAGACATTGACATTAATTGGTGCCGAGTAAACCGGCTCACATCCATTCTGCGATGTAAACTTAAGACGATACTGCATACTTTCGGTCTGCGTAGGTACTTGATAATACGTCTGCATCTGTCCATTGACATCGGAAAAAGGCATCCCTGATATAGAAAATTGCCATTGATATGTATATGGCGCCATGCCACCAACAGCATCACTCTGCATTGACACAATCCCAGGAGACGTATTGTAACACACCGTTGTATCATGCCCTATTGTCCCTGCCACAAATTGAGGCAGCACATTTATGTGTGCGGCCTCCGTCGTATCGGACGAACACCCCATTGTCGATGTTACAACAACTCTATATTGTGTCGTGTCAAGCAAAACAGGTGTAGTATAACTCGGCGCCACAGCCATCGAGATATCACTCCATGTTTCTCCATCCACACTATGCTGCCATCGATATGTAAAACTATTTCCGCCTCCTGTAGGAAAAATCGCAAAATCCATCGTCGCTGTCGTGTTATGACATATCAACTGGTCGTTTAACGTTCCGGCATTTATTCGCGGATACACACTTATAGTCACCTCATTTGAAGTACGGCTGCCACATCCATAGTCGGACGTACTTACTACTCGATAACTGCAATCCTCTCGCAATGCACCAGGCTGGAAAAAAGATTGTGTAGCTGATGGTATGTCACTCCATATACCACCTGCTCTCTCCTGCCATTGATAACTGAATACACCATCTGCACCAATTGACGCCTCCGTTATATTAACAACTGTAGGCACAGAATCATAACAGATTGTCGATGTCGTAGTTGTCGATATAGTTGGTGCAGTTATTTCTTCCCAGACATTGACATTAATTGGTGCCGAGTAAACCGGCTCACATCCATTCTGCGATGTAAACTTAAGACGATATTGCATACTTTCGGTCTGCGTAGGTACTTGATAATACGTCTGCATCTGTCCATTGACATCGGAAAAAGGCATCCCTGATATAGAAAATTGCCATTGATATGTATATGGCGCCATGCCACCAACAGCATCACTCTGCATTGACACAATCCCAGGAGACGTATTGTAACACACCGTTGTATCATGCCCTATTGTCCCTGCCACAAATTGAGGCAGCACATTTATGTGTGCGGCCTCCGTCGTATCGGACGAACACCCCATTGTCGATGTTACAACAACTCTATATTGTGTCGTGTCAAGCAAAACAGGTGTAGTATAACTCGGCGCCACAGCCATCGAGATATCACTCCATGTTTCTCCATCCACACTATGCTGCCATCGATATGTAAAACTATTTCCGCCTCCTGTAGGAAAAATCGCAAAATCCATCGTCGCTGTCGTGTTATGACATATCAACTGGTCGTTTAACGTTCCGGCATTTATTCGCGGATACACACTTATAGTCACCTCATTTGAAGTACGGCTGCCACATCCATAGTCGGACGTACTTACTACTCGATAACTGCAATCCTCTCGCAATGCACCAGGCTGGAAAAAAGATTGTGTAGCTGATGGTATGTCACTCCATATACCACCTGCTCTCTCCTGCCATTGATAACTGAATACACCATCTGCACCAATTGACGCCTCCGTTATACGAACATCCGCAGGCACAGAATCATAACAAATTGTCGATGTCGTAGTCGGCGCTATAACAGGTGATGTAATACTTGGGAGAACCGTAATCGTCACCACGTTACTATTAACGCTTCCACACCCCATAGAAGACGTTTGAACCACCCGATAATTTGTTGTCACCGAAAGATTTGACGGTTGATAAGAAGGTAATGTCGCTCCAACAATATTTGACCATACCACTCCATTAGTGGACTTTTGCCACTGGTAAGAATATTCCCCACTTCCTCCTGTTGCATCAGCCAACATTAAAAGTGTATTAGGTGCCGTTGAATGACAAATAACAGAGTCTCCATAAATCACACCAGGAACCAATGGATTGAAAACGTTTACTTTGCAGACATTAGTAGTATCTGTTACACAACATAATAAAGTTCCAACAATGACCCTATAAAATGCAGAATCAACCATCTGCGGCGTAACGTATACATTTTGTATGGCATTCGGTATATCCGTCCAAAAAACACCATCGTTTGACGTCTGCCATTGATATGTATACAGCCCTGCTCCACCAGATGGATTAGATGTAAACGAGAGTGATGCAAGACTATTGAAACATATATTTTTCTCAGAATCAATCACACCTGCGATAAGTTGTGGATAAACCGAAATAGAAATAGAAGAAGAATAAACTGTACCACATTCATTTGTCGCAGATAGACGATACGTCATTGTATGCCTCAAAGCTGGCGGTTGAAACGATGTAGATGTCTCGCCTACAATATCAGAAAAGCCCTCCCCATCAAAAAGCTGCCATTGATATGAGAAGGGGCCAATTCCACCCTGCGCGACAGACGCCATAGTAATCATGTCCGGAATGGAATCGTAACAAATTGCTGGAGTAGTGGTTGAAATTGTAGGAGCAATCAAATTACCATAAACACTTACAAATGTTGTATTACTGTATGCACGACCACAACCAGCCAACGATGTGGTCAAAAGACGGTAACTTCTATTAGAAATAAGATTATGGTCAATATATGTATTCTGGGTTGCTCCATTAATATTATACCAAGAAGAGCCATTATTATCAGAAAATTGCCACTGGTAAGAGTATATGTCGCCACCACCACTAGCAGGTATCAAAACTGATTGAATTGGAGATGGCGAATCATAACATATAGTACCGTTGCCAGAAATAGAAGCAGGCACAAGTTCTGGGTAAGGAGAAATTGTTAGTTGACGTACTAAACTATCTGATAACCCATCGTTATTTGTGTCAGCCATACATCGGACATCTATACTTTGAGTAACAGAACTAATCACCAACTGAACTCCCGTACCTGAGAATGTCCAAAACGATGACGAGGTTGTTTTTTTTTCCCAACGATAAACCCAAGCTTGATGGGTTGACGAAAGGTTGATGATTGTATCCCCATTATAACAGACATTTATTGTATTCTGTCCTATAGCTTTAATTCCTATACTGTTCAAAAGGAACGCTACTATCACTATACATGCATATAGTATTTTGTTTTGCATCGTACTCTTTTTTTTGCTTTTGCTCACCTGAGTTCTCAGTGGTCGAAATATCAATACACAAAAAGCATAGAACTCGCGTTGTTAGTTCTACGCATATTAGGTATCGCCAAACACCTTTCCAAAATAAAACCAACATTGAACCTTATCCTATGCTTCGATATGCTATGGTAGATAACCATTACATATGCAAAAGCAAAAGGCATCAGTATCGCAGTCCTTTGGTTTAAAATTTTGGCGAACTTTAATATGCGGACTAATACAAATGCTTTTTTTCACATCGTCCGGCAATGACTCGCGCCGGAAATCGAGTGCAAATATACACATTTTTTTTATACTGATGCTCTTTTTTGATAAGGTTCAATAAAAAAAGCTACAAATCAATAATATAGATTCATAATTTCATTATTAAAAAAAAATAAAAATACACAATCTTTTCTTTTTTTATAATTTCAGAACATTAGTGTCCCGTTAAAATTGGGACGAGTTAAATATTAATCAAATAGCCCCGGAAAGAGGGGACAATCGAGTTCTTTGACATCGTTGAATTTAGTCTTATCGAACAGGTCAGTTAGGTGAGTT